>ENA-USUG01000995-USUG01000995.1-human-gut-metagenome-genome-assembly--contig:-NODE-995-length-48940-cov-41.762213_pt1 | contig 48940 bp, 44 predicted proteins | sample MGYA00250059_ERZ773394 | MGnify/ENA primary metagenome ERZ773394 (study PRJEB29103, sample SAMN06111957) | human gut metagenome | biome: human gut; feature: ankylosing spondylitis patient; material... | reverse complement strand
TGGTGGAGAATTAGGGACTCGAACCCCAGACCCCCTGCGTGTGATGCAGGTGCTCTAACCAGCTGAGCTAATCCTCCGAATCGGAACAAGAGAATTATACCACAACCGAAGTGGATTGGCAAGCCCTAATTTTGATTTTTTCGCAATTTTTTCCCACTGCGAGGCAGTTGCTCTTTTGCGCAAAATGGTGTATACTGAAATTGCGCATTCCAGCGCAAAAAGAGAGGTTTTTTCAATGCTGACACTTCGTGGGATCATTACCATTCTGGTGCTGGCAGGGCTGTTTGCCCTGGCAGTGGTCTGGATCTCCAAGCAGGGCGGCTGGAAAGGCGAAGGCTGCGGCGGCAACTGCGCCTCCTGCCACCAGCACTGCGATACTCCGGAAAAGAAAACGCACTGACTGCAATGCCCCCGGATGGCTGTCCGGGGGCATTTTGCGTCACAGGGCACCGTAGCGGGCGGCAAAAACGGCTACGGTGCTCAGCAGATCGAGCTGGGCTTTCTGGTAGGTGGTGCGTCCGATGCAGAGCCGCTCCAGCACATCCTCCTCCTTGCGGCGCTCCAGATAGCGCAGCTGGAGCAGGCCTGCACGGATGGGGTCGGCGGTGCGGTAATACTCCTGCGTCTGCTGGATGGCCCGGGTCCAGCCCCAGTTGGCCGGGCTGCGGGCCCACTGACGGGTACCGTAGTTCTGCAGGGCCTCCCGGGTCTTTCTGCGCTGTTCAGCGGTCATTACGCCGCCCCCTTTCTTTGGCACATCCGGGTGCCCGGGCCAAAGAAACAGGCATCCCGCTGTTCCATGGTCAGCCCCAGCATAGCAGAAAGCCGGTCGGCCTCGCTGACCTTGAAATCGCTCTCGTCATTCAGCTTCTGGTGCAAAGCGCTGCTGCTGATGCCCAGCACCCGTGCCACATGGCCCAGTTTCAGGCCCTGGCTTTCGATGTAGGCGCGGATCTGTGTGGTATTTGTCATCAAATGTTCTCCTTTCATCTGGATCTCTGCGCGTCGTTTCACAATCTTTGGTTGTATTATAGTTCGCTGTTGATTTTTTGTCAACCTTTTTACCAAAATCGCGCGAAAATCGTTGATTTTTAAGAACTTTTCTGATATACTCACGGCAGAACATTCTTTTTCAGAAAAAGCGAGGTCTCTGCCATGTCAGAACTTTCCCGCCGTATCTTACAGCGTCGGCTCGAGCTGGGGCTCTCTCAGGAAGAGCTTGCCCAGCGGATGGGCTACCGTTCCAAATCCTCCATCACCAAGCTGGAAAAAGGGGTCAACGACATCCCGCAATCCAAGGTGGAGGAGTTTGCCGCCGCATTGGAGACCACCCCCGCATGGCTGATGGGGCTGGATAACACTGCGTTTGTCCCGCCGCCGGGCTTTGAGCCCCTGCCCGAAATGGTGCGGGTACCGCTGGTGGGCAGCATCGCCTGCGGCACCCCCATCACCGCCGAACAGAACATCGAATGCTACATCGGCGTTCCTGCCGCATGGCACGCCGACTTTGCCCTGACCTGCCACGGCAGCAGCATGGCCCCCACCATCTGCGATGGTGACATCGTCTGCATCCGCTGCCAGCCCGAGGTGGAGCAGGGCGAGATCGCCGCCGTGCGGATCGGCGACGAGGCCACCTTAAAGCATTTTCATCGGCAGGGCGACACCGTTATGCTGCTGGCCGACAACGCCGCCGTCTGCCCGCCCATGATCTATGCCGGGCCGCAGTTGAACGAGATCCAGATCGAGGGCAGAGCCGTAGGCTTCTGCAGAGGTTTATAATATGAGCAACGAAACCATGACCCTGAAGGTCATTGCACACATCCACACCGCCTTCCCCACCAAGTTCGGCATCCCCCGGCAGAGCGGGCTGGTGGACGGCCTGCGGGGCGAGATCATCTTCACCCCGGAATACCGCAACGCCGATGCCCTGCGCGGGCTGGAGGATTTCAGCCACATCTGGCTGGTGTGGCAGTTCTCCGGCGCGGTGCGGGAGAGCTGGTCTCCCACCGTCCGGCCCCCGCGCCTGGGCGGCAACACCCGGATGGGGGTGTTTGCCACCCGCTCCCCCTTCCGGCCCAATCCGCTGGGCCTTTCCAGTGTCAGGCTGGAGGCCATCGAGCACCGCCCGGAGGTGGGCCCGGTGCTCATCGTGCGGGGCGCAGACCTGATGGACGGCACCCCCATCTACGACATCAAGCCCTATATCCCCTACGCCGACTGTCACCCGGACGCGGCAGCAGGTTTCACGGCTCAGACCCAGACGCACAGGCTGCGGGTCGAATGCCCGCCGGAGCTGTGGGAGACCGTACCCGCCGCCGAGCGGGACGGCCTGCGGGGCGTGCTGGAAAACGACCCCCGCCCCTCCTACCAGCACGACCCGGAGCGGGTATACGGAATGGAGTTTTCGGGATTGGAAGTCCATTTTGTCGTAGATGGTGCTGTTCTGACCGTGACCGGCATCACCCGCCGCTGAGAGGTGCCGCCGTGGAACTGCGTACCATCAACACCTTTTTGCATATTGCGGAGCTGCACAGCTTTTCCCGTGCAGCACGGGAGCTGGGGTATTCCCAGTCGGCGGTCTCCGCACAGGTGGCCCAGCTGGAAGCCGAATTGGAAACGCCGCTCTTCGACCGGGTGGGCAAAACGGTCCGCCTGACCGATGCCGGACAGACCTTTCTGACCTATGCCCGCTCCCTGCTGGCCACTGCCGAGCAGGCCAAAGCGGCCCTGCAGCCTGCCCGGCAGGTCAGCGGCACCCTGCGGGTGGCACTGGCAGATTCGGTCTGCAGCACTTTTCTGCCCGACCTGCTGCAGCGGTATCACGCCCTCTGCCCGCAGGTAGAGCTGGTACTCCGCACCGCCACCGACGATGAGATGCTCCAGATGCTGGGCTCCAATCAGATTGACCTGGCATACACGCTGGACAAGCCGCTGCTGCAGCCCAGCTTTGTGCTGGCCGTGGATGAGCCGGAATCTATCTGCGTGGTGGCTCCCGCCGGGCACCCATTGGCCGGGCAGGCGGAAGTCACGCTTCAGGAACTGGCCGGGCAGGAGTTCCTGCTGACTGAGCGGGGCATGAGCTACCGCGATGCCCTCGACCAGTGCATGGCGGCGCAGGGGCTGACCATCAAGCCCTTCCTCGAGCTGGGCAGCGCTTCCCTGCTCTGCCAGATGGTCGAGCACGGCATGGGTCTCTCCTTCCTGCCCGAGTACATCGTACAGAATGCCCTCGCCGCCGGAACGCTGGCCCGCCTGAATGTCCCCGCCTGCCGCGTGGAAATGCGGCGGCAGCTGTTCTACCACAAGGATAAATGGCTCACTCCCCAGATGAAGGCATTCATCACGCTGGTGCAGAGATAAAGAAAAACAAGCCTTTCCATTGGTGTCACACTGAGGTGCACCACACGGAAAGGCTTGTTATTTACATTATTTTTTCAACAGGTCGGAAAGGCACTGCACCGTCCGGCCATGGTAGCCGGTGACGGTCTCAGCGTGGAGCAGGCTGCTCAGGACGCTTTCCTCCACACACTCGGCCACTGCCCGGAACAGCGGGTTGATGGCATCATCGTGGAGCATCTCCATGGACAGGAGGGCTTTGTCCGAGTAATGCGGCATCCGGTTGGCCGTGGTAAAGGCCAGAACGATCTCACCCGAACCGTTGCCGCAGGCACTGCCGGTGCGGGAAAGCCCCACCAGCGCCCGGTGGCAGAGCCGCCGCAGCTGGCGCTCGCTCAGGGGGATATCCGTTGCCAGCACCGTGATGATAGAGCCCTTGTCCTCATGGGGCGGGATGCGGGCTTCCAGCAGCTCATGGATGGGCGTGCCCGCCACGATGAGGTCATCGAAGGTGGCATGATTGGAGAGCACCAGTGCCCCAATGGTGTAGGACTTACCGTCCAGCTCCACCAGCCGGGAGGCAGAACCGATGCCGCCCTTCAGCCCATGGCAGCGCATTCCGCGTCCGGCACCCACTGCACCCTCGGCGAAATCAGCTTTACAGTCTGCCAGAGCGGCAGCCACATGTGCCTCGGTGACATGCAGGCCCCGGATATCGTTCAGGCCGCTGTCGTTGCACTCGCAGACGACCGGGTTCACACTGCCGGTGGTCTCGCAGATATCGGGGTTGCGCTCCAGCATATATTTGACCAGCGCCGTCTCCACGGTGCCCACACTCAGGGTGTTGGTAAACAGGATGGGGGTCTCCAGTGTACCCAGCTCATCGATCTGGACAAGGCCGGTGGTCTTGCCGAAGCCGTTGATGACATGGCAGGCCGCCAGCACCTTGTCATGGAACACATCCCCGGGGTGGGGCAGCAGCGCGGTCACACCGGTCTGGATGTCGCCATCCGCCAGTGTGCAATGGCCCACCGTCACGCCCGGCACATCACTGATCTTATTGCGCTCCCCGTGGGGCAGATGCCCCACCCGGAAGCCCCATTCATTCTTATCGATTCCCATAAATACCTCTCCGTTATTGCTTTCCAATACCGCCCCTCCTGATCCGAAAGGCAGAAAAACAGTCGTGCGTAAACCTGGCTTCCCCATGGGGGAGCTGCCGCAGGCGGCTGAGCGGGTTCATCCCTCAGAGTGCTTCACGCGCTGCATCTCTCCCAGATCATAGGGGGTGTTCTGGTAGACGTAGTAGTTCAGCCAGTTTTCATACAGCAGATGGGCGTGCGCGCGCCAGCGGAAGAGCGGCGGCTGGCTGGGATCATCGTTGGGGTAGTAGTTTTTGGGCACTGCAATGGGCAGGCCTTTGGCAACATCCCGCTTGTACTCCGCATCCAGCGTGTATTTGTCGTACTCCGGGTGGCCGATGACAAAGATCTGACGGCCATTCTCGGTGCTCATCAGGAAAGGCCCTGCCTCATCGCTCTCGGCAAGGATGCGCAGCGCACCGCAGTGGTCGATATCTTCCCGGCTCATGGCGGTGTGGCGGCTGTGGGGAGCATAGAACACCTCATCAAAGCCGCGCACCAGCGGGTTGGAGGGCCGGATGACTCGGTGCTCAAACACGCCGAACATCTTGGCAGGCAGCAGTTCCTTGCGGATGCCGTAGTGGTAGTACAGGCCCGCCTGAGCACCCCAGCAGACATGCAGGGTGGAATAGACGTTCGTCTCGCTGAAATCCATGATCTCGCACAGCTCCGGCCAGTAATCCACCTGCTCAAAGTCCATGGTCTCCACCGGAGCGCCGGTAATGATCATGCCGTCGTAGCGGTTATGCTTCACCTCGTCAAAGGTCTTATAAAAGGCTTCCAGATGGGCCGCCGAAACGTGCGTTGCCTCATGGCTGACCGTCTGCAGCAGGGTCATGTGCACCTGCAGCGGCGTGTTGGCCAGCAGCCGGGCGATCTGGGTCTCGGTGGCGATCTTGGTGGGCATCAGGTTCAGGATCAGGATCTCCAGCGGGCGGATATGCTGGGACGCTGCCCGCTCCCGGTGCATGACAAAGACGTTTTCCTCGTACAGTGCATCGTAGGCGGGGAGCGTTTTCGGGATGATGAGGGGCATAGATGGTTACTCCTTTAGATGGCTTGCCCTCTCCGTCATTGCTCTGCAATGCCACCTCCCCCAAAGGGGGAGGCAGCGCATCTCCCAGGTTCAGCATCTGCTGACCATGGGCCGCAATTGGCTCTCCCCTTGGGAGAGCTGTCACCGCAGGTGACTGAGAGGGCGAGACCGTTAAATTTTATCCAAAGCCTGTGCGATATCTGCGATCAGATCCTCGGCGCTTTCCAGACCGCAGCTCATGCGCACCAGCTCTGCGGGCACACCGGCGGCTTTCAGCTGCTCATCGTTCATCTGGCGGTGGGTACTGGAAGCCGGGTTCAGGCAGCAGGTGCGGGCATCGGCCACATGGGTCTCAATGGCGGCCAGCTTGAGCTCCTTCATAAAGGTGCTGGCAGCTTCGCGGCCGCCGGCCAGACCAAAGCTGACCACGCCGCAGCTGCCATTGGGCAGATACTTTTCAGCCAGTGCGTGGTAGGGGCTGGACTCCAGGCCGCAGTAATTCACATAGGCCACCTTGGGATGGCTTTCGAGGAACTTTGCCACGGCCATGCCGTTGGCGCAGTGGCGCTGCATCCGGACATGCAGGCTTTCCAGGCCGAGGTTCAGCATATAGGCATTCATCGGGGACTGCATGGAGCCGAAGTCCCGCATCAGCTGAGCCGTTGCCTTGGTGATAAAGGCACCCTCTTTGCCGAAGCGCTCGGCGTAAGTGATGCCGTGGTAGCTGTCGTCCGGGGTGCACAGGCCGGGGAATTTCTCGGCGTGGGCCATCCAGTCGAACTTGCCGCCGTCCACAATGGCACCGCCCAGCACAGCACCGTGGCCGTCCATATACTTGGTGGTGGAGTGAGTCACGATATCCGCGCCCCACTCAAAGGGGCGGCAGTTGACCGGCGTGGGGAAGGTGTTGTCCACGATCAGGGGCACGCCGTGGGCGTGAGCAGCCTTGGCAAACTTCTCGATATCCAGCACGGTCAGGGCGGGGTTGGCAATGGTCTCGCCGAACACCACCTTGGTGTTGGGCCGGAAAGCGGCGTTCAACTCCTCCTCGGTGCACAGCGGGTCCACAAAGGTGGCCTCAATGCCCATCTTCTTCATGGTGACGGAGATGAGGTTGAAGGTGCCGCCGTAGATGGTGCTGGATGCCACGATATGGTCACCGGCCTCGCAGAGGTTGAACAGGGCAAAGAAGTTGGCTGCCTGACCGCTGGAGGTCAGCATGGCGGCGGTGCCGCCCTCCAGCTCGCAGATCTTCTTGGCCACAAGGTCACAGGTGGGATTCTGCAGGCGGGAGTAGAAGTAGCCGTCGGCTTCCAGGTCGAACAGCTTGCCCATATCCTCGCTGGTGGCATATTTGAAGGTGGTGGACTGAATGATGGGGATCTGGCGGGGCTCGCCATTGCCGGGCGTATAACCGCCCTGCACACAGATGGTATCACGGTTCATTGCAACATACTCCTTTACTGGGTTTGTCCGAATAGTACAATTCCCCGCAGGAGCACATGCCTCCGGCGGGGAATTGAAACGTTAAATTTTACTTCCCGTCCGGGGCGAAATGAGGAGAGAACTCCTTCCGTCAAAGCCTTTCGGCTTTGCCACCTCCCTCAAAGAGGGAGGCTTTAAGGCTCCCTCTCCGAGGGAGCTGGCGCACGAAGTGCGACTGAAGGAGTTACTTCCTCAGCCGCTTATCGCTTCTGGTGGCCCAGAAGGTGCCAACGGTCTGGAAGATCTGCACCAGCAGCACCAGCAGGATGACGCAGACGATCATAATGTTGGTCTGGTAACGGTAGTAGCCGTAGGAAAGGGCGATCTTGCCCAGGCCGCCGCCGCCGATGACACCGGACATGGCCGAGTAACCCAGAATGGTGGTCAGGGCCGTGGTCATGCTGGAGATCAGGCCGGGCAGGCACTCGGGGATCATTACCTTGGTGATGATCTGGAACGGGGTCGCACCCATGCTCTGGGCGGCTTCCACCACACCCTCATCCAACTCGCGCAGGCTGGTCTCCACCAGACGCGCCACAAACGGGAAGGCCGCCACCACCAGCGGGACGATGGTGGCCTTGGTGCCTACGGTGGTGCCCACGATGATACGGGTCAGCGGAAAAACGCAGATCATCAAGATCAGGAAAGGCACACTGCGTAGGATATTGATGATGATATTCAGCAGGTGCATCAGCCAGCCGGGCAGGGGCAGAATGCCGTCCTTATCACCGGCCACCAGCAGCACGCCCAGCGGCAGGCCGATGACCAGAGAGAACGCGGTGGAGAGCACCGTCACATAGAAGGTCTCCCAGATGGCAAAGCCATAATCTGCAATGGTCATTCTCCGGTCACCTCCTCCACCGTAATGCCGGGCTGTGCCCGCATGTAAGCAGCAGCCTGTTTTGCTTCGTCCAGATCAGCGGGCAGCTTGAGCAACATGGAGCCGTAGCACTGGCCGCTCAGGTCGCGGGTATCGGCACTGAGCACCGACACCAGAATGCCCTTTTCGGCGGCAAGACTTGCCACCAGCGGTTTTGCGGCGGACGAACCGTTGAAGGTCACACGCACCACATGATCGTCCGGTGCAAAGCTGGACAGGTCGCGGGCGGCGCTGCCGCCGTTGGGAGCCACCAGACGCTTTGCCGCAGCGGTCTTGGGGTTGGCGAAGATCTCCTTCACCTCGCCCTGTTCCACCACAACGCCGCCGTCCAGAATGGCAACGTGATCGCAGATCTCCTCCACAACGCTCATCTGATGGGTGATGACCACCACCGTGATGCCCAGCTTCCGGTTGATGTCCTTGATCAGGGTCAGGATGGAGTGGGTGGTGTTGGGGTCCAGCGCGCTGGTGGCCTCATCGCAGAGCAGGACCTTGGGGTCAGTTGCCAGTGCGCGGGCAATGGCAATGCGCTGCTTCTGGCCGCCGGAGAGCTGGGCCGGGTAGGCGTTGGCCTTATCGGGCAGGCCCACCATTTCCAGCAGTTCCTTGGCGCGCTTTTCGGCTTCCTCTTTCTTCACACCTGCCAGCTCCATGGGGAAGCAGATGTTCTTCAGGCAGCTGCGCTGCATCAGCAGGTTGAACTGCTGGAAGATCATCGTGATCTCCCGGCGGCGCTGACGCAGCTGGGCAGGCGTGAGCTTTTCCATCTCCACGCCGTCAATGACCACACTGCCCTCGGTGGGGCGCTCCAGCAGGTTGATGCAGCGCACCAGCGTGGATTTGCCCGCGCCAGACATGCCGATGATGCCGTAAATCGAACCATCCGGGATGGTCAGGTTGATGTCCTTCAGCGCATTCACCGCGCCGTCCTTCATCTGGAAGGTCTTGGAAAGATGTTTGATCTCGATCACAGAAATTGCTCCTTGCTGTTGAATAAACTCCTTCAGTCAAACCCTTGCGGGTTTGCCAGCTCCCTCATGGAGGGAGCCTGAAACAGAACGGTCAGGCAAAGGCCCCCTCCCCGAGGGGGCTGTCACCGCAAGGTGACTGGGGGAGTTCGCTTAACCCTCGATCGGGCTCAGGTCGCTCTGCTTGCCGCCGTAGATGCCCATGGGTTCAACGTGGATCCCGGCAACAGAGACCAGGTGGGTGCCCTTCTCCTCATTGAAGTTGTCCAGGTAGGGCTGATGCTGGAAGTAGTTGGTGTCGCACTGGCCATCCTCAACGATGGTGTTGGGGATCACATAGTCATCGTACTCCTGGATGTCCAGAGTAATGCCCTTGTCGGCCAGGATCTGCTTGCAGACCTCCAGGATCTCGCAGTGGGGAGCAGGGGTGGCAGCGCAGCTGACGGTCTCGCCGTTCAGTGCGTCATAATCGATGGAAGGATCATAGCCGTCGGTGGGCTCCTCCACAACGGAGACCACAGCGCCGCCGTAGCTCTCGGTCATAAAGTCCTTGACCTGCTGGCTCTGCAGGGCAGCGATCAGAGCCTTGATCTTGGGCTCCTCCTCATTGCCTTCCTTGCAGACCAGAACGTTGACGTAGGCAGAGGTGCCATCCTCCATGGCCAGAGCGTCGGTCATGGGGTCCAGACCGGCAGAGATGGCGTAGTTGGAGTTGATGACAGCGTAGTCCTCATCCTGCAGGACGTTGGGCACCTGAGCAGCCTCGACCTCGTCCACATTGACGTTCAGGGGGTTCTCTTCGATGTCGTTCTTGGTGGCGGTCAGGCCTGCATCTGCCTTCAGCTTGAAGAAGCCATTCTTCTCCAGCAGAGTCAGAGCGCGGGCCTCGTTGGTGGTGTCGTTGGGAACAGCGACCTTGATCTTGTCCAGCTTGGCAGCGGTGGAGGCAGCCTCAGAGGATGCAGCGCCGGAAGCAGCGGAGCTTGCGGTGGAGGAAGAGCCGCCGCAGGCGGTCAGGGCAGCGGCAGCAGCGGCCACGCCAGAAACTTTCAGAAAATTACGACGAGTGATCTTAGACATTTTGTTTTCCCTCTCTACTTTTACAAAAATGTTTTTGTACGGTGCGGCACAATCCGCACCCTTTTGCACCGGAAGCAAAATAAAAAACGCTTCCGTCCTCAGCGGGCATACACCCACAAGGACGAAAGCGTAAAACTTCCGTGGTACCACCTTGGTTTACTGCCTCCTCACAGAGACAGCCTCACTGCTGCGGCGTTTTTGCAACGCGACAACCGGACGCTGTAACGGGCGCTCCCGTCGCAGGCTTAGCACTCTTGCACTTCGCCCCCGCGGCTCCGAGACCATTTTCAGTTCCCTGTTTCCTGCCCTTTTCCACCGCCCGGGCTCTCTGGAAGGATCAATGCGAAAACCTACTCTTCTCTTCACAGCCATTTTTGTGATATTGCATACATAATACCCCACTCTTCCGGGTTTGTCAACCCTTTCAACGAAGTTTTTCAGTAGGGAATTGCCTGCTTACTGCCGGCCGGCATCCTGCTCCGTGCTGTACAGCACCATCAGGTGGTTGGCACTGGCTTCCAGCTGGGATTTTGCCTGACGGAGGTTCGCTTCCTCGGTCTCGTTCATCTTTTCGGGCTTATCCTTGCGCAGGCAGCGGCGCAGGCCGGCAAGGTCGTTCTTGACTCGGTTCTTCTCGTCCTTGTCCAGCTCCTTTTTGCACTTGGAGAGGGCCTCATCCACCTTGTAAGCCAGCATCTCGGCCTGGTTGTGGAGCTCCAGCCGCTCCCTGCGGCGGGTATCCTCCTCCTCGTAGGCGGCGGCATCGGCCATGGCGCGCTGGATCTCGTTCTCAGAAAGATTGGTGCTGCCGGTGATGGTGATGTTCTGCTCCCGGCCGGTGCCCAGATCCTTTGCAGACACCTTGACCACGCCATTCACATCAATGTCAAAGGTGACCTCGATCTGGGGCTTGGAAGAGAAGCCGGAGCGGATGCCGGTGAGCTTGAATTTACCCAGGCTCTTGTTGTCGCGGGCAAAGTGGCGCTCGCCCTGCAGCACATTGATCTCTACGCTGGTCTGCATGGGGCGGGCCGTGGTAAAGATCTGGCTCTTGCGGGTGGGGATCATACTGTTGCGGGTGATGAGGGGGGTGGCCACGCCGCCCAGTGTCTCAATGGACAGCGTCAGCGGGGTGACATCCATCAGCACAAGGCCCTGCGCGGCCGCGCCGGTGGCACCGGCCAGCTTTCCGCCGCCCTGCAGCAGACCGCCCTGCACGGCGGCACCCATGGCCACGCATTCATCGGGGTTCAGGGTATGGCTGGGCTCACAGCCCAGCAGCTCCCGGACCTGCCGCTCCACAGCAGGCATCCGGGTGCTTCCGCCCACCAGCAGGACTTTGCCCAGCTGGCTGGCGGAAATCCCGGCATCCCGCAGGGCGTTCTGCACCGGCTGAACGGTGCGGGCCAGCAGGTCACCGGTCATCATCTCAAACTGGGGGCGGCCCAGGCTCAGATCCAGATGGTGGGGGCCATCCTTGCCCACCGCGATAAACGGCAGGTTCAGCTGGGCGGAAAGCGCACTGGAAAGCTCCTTCTTGGCCTTTTCCGCTTCCTCCTTCAGGCGGCCCATGGCGGCGGGGTCCTTGGTCAGATCGATGCGGTCAGATCTGCGGAATTCCGCCACAGCCCACTCAACGATGCGCTCGTCAAAGTCATCGCCGCCCAGATGGGTATCGCCGCCGGTGGCCAGCACCGTAAAGGTGCCATCCTCGATCTCAATGATCGAAACATCAAAGGTGCCGCCGCCCAGATCGTAGACCAGGATCTTCTGGGGAGCTTCGTTGTCCAGGCCGTAGGCCACCGCGGCGGCGGTGGGCTCGTTGATGATGCGCAGAACATTCAGGCCCGCAATGCGGCCCGCGTCCTGAGTGGCCTTGCGCTGGCTGTCGTCAAAATAGGCAGGCACTGTGATGACCGCCTCGGTCACCGGCTCGCCCAGATAGCTCTCGGCATCGCGGCGGATCTTGGTCAGGATCATGGCGCTGATCTCCTGCGGGGTCAGGTCTCTGCCATCGATATGCACCCGGTGATCAGAACCCATGTACCGCTTGATGCTGGACACCGTGCGGCCTGAGTTTGTGGCGATCTGGCGCTTTGCCGCGCCGCCCACCAGACGCTCGCCATCCTTGGTAAAGGCCACCACGCTGGGAGTGGTGCGCTCGCCTTCGGCGTTGGTGATGACCACAGGCTTGCCGCCCTCCACCACCGCCACGCAGGAGTTGGTGGTACCAAGGTCAATTCCGATCACTTTGCTCATAGTGCTTGTCCTCTTTTCTTCGGCGCAGAATATTTCCTTGAATATCTTACCGGTTTCCTATGACGATTTCTTAGAACAAATGTAAAGAAACTGTGTTTCAGGCGTTTTTATCGTCGGCCAGCAGCTGATTCGTCAGCAGTTCAGCCTCCCGCAGCCAGTCGGCAGCATCCGTTTCGCCCTCGGCCTGCAGGATCCGAAAGCCCTGCACGGCTTCGGCCACCTGCAGCAGCGCCTTTTTGCGGGAGAGGTACTGGGTCTCGTACTGGGCAAGACGCAGGCAGACCTGCGGGGTGTAGGCGATGTCCGGCACCTCCCGGGCAGCGTTCTGGGCGCGGCGGTAGTATTGCAGGGTCTCAGCCATCTCCCCGCCCGATGCGGCACAGTCATCCCCCAGGGCGATCATGGCCTGCACCTCCCCGGCCTGCGCGGCCTTTTTCCACATCCGCCGGGCCTGGGTCTTATTCTTCCGGACACCCCGGCCATAATACAGGCAGTCCCCCAGGGCAGAAAGCGCCTCTGCGCTGCCAGTCTCGGCGGCGGCAGTGTAGCGGGCCGCTGCCTCCGGCCAATTCCCGGCCCGGGCGGCGGCGTGCCCGGCTTCCAGCTCCTGAGCGCCGGGGTTGTCGCTCCCCCGCTCCGATCTCAGCAGCCCGCTGAGCAGGGAGACATCCAGCGTGGCAGAGCTTGTCCACGGGTCCAGCACCACACCATCGATGCCGTCCGTTTCCAGCGCATACTCCATGGCGCTGCGCAGGCTGCGCTCCACCATGGGGCGGGTTGCGCTGGCCTTTTCCGCCTCGGCGTTCTTTACCGAAGTGAACAGCGGCAGATAGTGCCGCTCTTTCCGGGCGTGGAGCAGCCAGGGCGGCAGGCCCTCGGCCCGCTCCTCCGGGATGGGCAGATGTGCCCAGGGGGCGGCCCCGCTCTGGGGGTCCACCGCCGCATCCAGCGGCACCAGCACCCTGGTCTGCAATTCCAGCGCATAGTTCAGGGCGTTCATCAGGCTCCAGAAATGTTCCTCGTTCTGCTCCCGGTACAGCCGCGCCACGGCCTCCTCCACAAACGGGCAGCCTGTGCCCACCGGCCCGTACTGCGGCGCAGTCCGCTTTTTTCCGCTGCCCACCGGCCGGAAGCGCCGACCGCCCATGTTGTATGCCATTTATCTCACCCTTCTTTTTCATCAATAGGATAAGTATAGCAGGAATCCGCAAATTTCACAATATTTTCCCGCAGGCAGGCCGCACGCAAAAACAGCAGGCGGCTGCACATGGCCGTCTGCTGTTCGGTTCACTCTTCTGCCGGTTTTGCCGCATCGTCCAGATAGTCCTCGATGCTGCCGATGCTGTACCGGTTCTCGTTGGCTTCCACGCTCCGTGCACTGGCATCGTAACAGGCTTCCAGAATGGGCATCACCGGCTGCTGGCCCTCCGGGTCGGTCAGATGTCCGATGGCCCGGGCCTCATAGTAGTTGTCGATGATCTGGTTCACGATCCGTTTGCGGTCACGGAGCGGGGTCTGCAGGTTGGCCAGCTGCTCCTGCCGAATGCCGCAGCTGTTGCTGCCGTGGTCGCCGAACAGGATGTAATACTCCTGCTCGATCTCCAGCGGTGCAGCCTGATGCAGATAATAATCCGCCAGTACCCGCCGCTTCTTTTCGGTGCTGAAGCTCTTGATATCCTCCATGCCGCGCGGGAAGAGTTCCGGATGCCGGATCCACATTTCATAGGGCCCCACCGGCAGGTGCAGAGTATCGAATACATCCAGATAATCCTCCAGCGCAATGCGGATCTCGCCCCGCTCCCATTTCTGAATGGTGCGCTTGTCCCGCCCCAGCATATCCGCAAGCTCCTGCTGGGATCTGCCCGCCACATTCCGGGCAAAGGCAATGGCTTCCCCGATTCGGTTCCGGTAGTTGGTCATATTCTTTCCCTCCTGACACACACTTGTCCACCAGGCATTCCAACGTCTGGCGACATAAAATACTTTCCTCTGGATAAAAGGATAATGGTTTGTCCCGCCTTCTGTCAAGAGTCGTGAATTCAATCCATTTACGTCAAATTCTTGTAAAATGTGTCAAACATGCCGGACAGCCGCCTTTTTTGCAGCGATTTCGCCGCTCTGTGGGGCAGCCGCTCCCTGTCTTAAACAACGTTCGGGCCATTTTGTCCTTTTTCACCTGCCGGAGGCGGCCGGATGTGTCAGGTACACCACGCCATGCAACGCAAAATATTTTTTGAAAAAAATTCCTCTTTGGCAAGTTTTTCCCAGCGCATCCGTTTCCACACACGCAAAAACCGCCCATAGCCGTCAAAAACAGCCATGGGCGGGTGCTTTTTCTTTATGCCAGTTTGTTCAGCCGTACGGCAACGTAGGGGTCGGGGAGCTTGAGCTCGTCAGCAAGGTCGGCTTCAGATTCGTACTTCTCTGCTGCCATGCCCACCACGACGCTGCACACATCAAAGCGTCCGGCGGGCGAAAGGGCCGTGACCTTGGCCTCTCCATCGGCAATGGCGGTCACCACGCCATCCGCATCCACGGTAACGACACCCGGGTTGCTGCTGACCCATGTAATGGGCACACTGCCGCCGCCTTCCACCGCAACGGTGGCCGTCAGGCGTTCCTGGGTGCCCACGGTGCGGAGCAGCAGGTCACTCTTGTTCAAGGTCACCTTGCCGATATCCGAAGTCACCGTGACGCTGCACCGCAGAGCCTGGCCGTTGGAGACCATTGCCGTGATGGTGGTGGTGCCCGCTGCCTGAGCTGTGACAAGGCCCTTGTCGCTGACCGTAGCCACCTCAGGGTTGCTGCTCATCCACTGGTAGACATAGAGAAAGGAGTGGTCGCTGTTGGTCAACTGGAGCTGATGGGTGGGGTGCAGGTCATTGTACTGCAGCACAAGGCTCAGGCTGGTGGTATCCAGCGTGGGCTTTTTTCTGGCTGCTTCTTCATTTTTGCGGGTCACGGTCACCTTGCAGGCGGCACGTTCGCCGTGGTCGGAGATGGCGGTGATGATGGCAGTGCCTGCATTGCGGCCCGTCACCTTGCCGTCGCCATCCACCGTGGCAACATTGGAGTTGCTGCTCATCCAGACGATGAAGTAATAATCGCTCTGGCCGCTGGTGTACAGGTAGCCCTTGGGGCGGGGGTCATCATCGGTGATCTCCAGCTCCATCTCGGTCAGCTCCAGTTCCAGCTTGGAACCGGTTCCGGTCAGGCCTGTCAGCACACCGGGCGCGGCCTGCGCGGGCAAAGGGGCAGCCAGCAGGGCCCCGCTCAGAGCCAGCAGGGCCAGAAGCCGCCCCGCGGTTTGGAATTTCCATTTCATTGGGTCGAACTTCCCTCCTTGTTTCATCCCATGGGATCAAAGGAATGCCGCACACATGGAAAAATTTCGCGTCCATGATTTTTCTCACTACTGATTCATTTTACACGTCCGGCCAATGTGGGTCAAGTTCTTCGCCCAAAGTGCTGTGCTTTCGCACCCGATTTCGTGGACTATACCAGTTTTTCCGGAAAATTTTGTGCAAAAAGAACGCCGCAGTCCCGGCGTGGGAGCTGCGGCGTTCCGGACAGGATCAATAATTGTGCTTTTTCAGCTCAAAGTAGCTCTGGGGATGTGCGCAGACCGGGCACTTCAGGGGAGCCGACTTGCCGATATAGGTGTAGCCGCAGTTCCGGCACTGCCAGACCTGCTGCTCTTCCCGGGCAAAAACCTTGTTGTTCTTCAGGTTCTCGGCCAGCTCACGGTAGCGCTCCTCGTGCTCTTTCTCGATCTGCGCCACCATGGTGAACAGGGCAGCCAGCTGGGTAAAGCCCTCTTCCTTGGCCTCTGCGGCCATCCGGGGGTACATCTCGGTCCACTCGTCGTGCTCGCCGCCGGCTGCCATTTCCAGGCAGGTCATGGTATCGGGGATGGAGCCGCCGTTCAGGGCCTTGAACCACATCTTGGCGTGCTCCTTCTCGTTGGCAGCCGTCTCCTCAAAGATCGCTGCCAGCTGCTCATAGCCCTCCTTCTTGGCCACGCTGGCGAAGAAGGTATACTTGTTGCGGGCCTGGCTCTCGCCTGCAAAGGCTTCCCACAGGTTTTTCTCGGTCTTGGTACCCTTGAGTTCCATATTCATGCTCTCCTTTTGTTTGTGCGGTGTATCATTTCGCCGCCGGTGACCGCCGGGACGTTCCTTCTGCACTGATTATACCAGAGTTCCGAATTGAAATCAAGAATAATTCCTATTTATTTTGAGAATATTTCTCAGTTATGCCGTTTCAGGGCGCAGACTGCAATGCTCAAAGCGCTCCATGCCGCCTGATACATCAGGACAGCGGCCACCGACAGGGTGCCGATGCTGCCCGCGTAGGTCAGCAGAGCACCGATGACCACCGAGAACCAGACCGAGACCATCTGCACCGTGGTGGCGCTCGTCTCGGCGTTCTGGGCCTTTTCCGCCGCGCGCAGGCCGCCGATCAGGCTGGCAAAGCCCTTATCATGCAGCATACAGCAGCGGGCCGTCTCGTCCGGCCGGGCTGGGGTCAGCGCACTGCACTGCTCCTGATCCAGCAGAGTGATCATCCCCTCGGGCAGATGGTAAGCCTCGGTGATGTGGCGGGACGTCAGGCTGGGGTCCTCACAGGTGACCAGCAGGCGGATGTTCTCCCGCTGCAGCACCTCCAGACCGCGGGCGGCGTTGCGGCCGCCCACATAGTGGAGCACGAACATGGCGTGCAGGCTGCCGGAAACAGCCAGATACAGGATCTGCAGCGCGCCGTTCTGGGAGTGCTCATCCTCGTACTCCTGCTCGGGCAGGGGCACGCCCTCCCGCTCCATGTACAGCCGGTTGCCGATGAGCACCCGGTTGTTATCGCACCAAGCGGCAAAGCCAAGACCGTGGTGGACCTCCAAGTCCTTCACAGGGTACAGGATCTCGGTGCGGTCCTCGATGATCTGGCGGAACAGACCCCGCAGGGTCTCGCAGCTGTGGTTGAGGATGCTGGCCGCATAGAGGATGGCACGGTCGATGCGGCCGCCCTTGAAGATGCGGATATCCTCCAGGTTCACGCTGTCGGCGGTAAAGAGCTCGTCGGCATCCACCTGCACAGTATCCACGCCGCCCAGCTCCTCAATGGCGGCCCAGCCGGGCACCACGGCACCGGCGGCGGCAGCGGTCTTTTGCAGGCGCAGAGACGCGATGCCCGCAACCAGGGTGGAGGACAGCGGTGCACCCATGCAGAGCATGGAGGTCAGGGCTGCGGCCATGCCGTTGGGCCCGCCGCCAAACAGCAGGAACACCAGCCCGCTGAGCACGGCGGCACCCAGCAGGATCAGGGCTGTCTTGCGGGCGCGGCGCTCACTGGCGCGCTCCCCGAAGCTCTGCTCCACCAGCGCTTCGTCCCACTGGACAGGGCGGCTGAGCAGCACCCAGGGGTCTTTCTGATCCAGGCTCCGGGCCAGCACCCGGATCAGGTCCTTATCCCGGACACGGAATGCGCCCTGCAGCCCCTCAGGGGATCGGGCGGCGAGGTCGTAGCCGTTTCTGACGGCAGTCAGCAGGACACGGCTGCCCAGCAGGGCCAGGAACAGGCCCAGTGCGGCCACGCCGGAAAGCAGCGTCCAGCTGGAGTTCTGATAGCTCTGGGCGTTGAGCAGGGCGACCGCAGCCTGCACCAGCGCACCGCAGGCGGCCAGCGCCGGCATGGTGTCTGCACTGGGGCGGCCCTTGAGGCCCTGCAGGCCATCCCGCAGGACAGGCCAGCCTACAGCCAGCGCACCGGCCAGAAAGAGCAGGTTGGCAGCATAGAACGCCGCCGGGGCGATCACGGGGTCAAGGGAGGCCACAGGGGCCAGCAGCCCCTCGGCAACAAGGCCAAAGTGGAGCAGTACCACGGCAAGGATGCCCTCCAGCACACACCGCAGCGTCAGCTCCGCGCCCATCCGGCGGAGCTTCTCCCCCACCTGCTCGGGCGTTTCCGGCTCGGCTTCTTCTGCAGGCTTCTCCTCAGCCTCCGGTGCGGCAGGGGCCGCTTCCTCAGCAGGCTGGGCCGGGGCCTCCTCTGCCGGGGCGGCAGGCCGGGTGGGTGCCTCGTCCTCTTCCAGCCCCATCAGCGGCAGGCTCATGCTGTCGTCCTTGCTGGGGGCCTCGGTGCGGGTAGGGGCCTGCGGTTCGTTCTCGTCCGCGCCCTTGCCAAAGAACTGGAAAGCCGTTTCCGGTTCCGGCTCAACCTCTGGCGCGGCTTCCGGGGCAGACTTTGCCTGCTTTACCGACTGATCCTCGGCAAACACCATGGGGATGGCCGGGCCCTCAGGCGCTGCGGGAGCTTCCGGCTCCACGGCCAGCACCTCTTCGGGGGCATCCTGCACCTCCTCCACCGGGGCGGGCTTGGGGGTGCCATAGAGCATGGCCTTGAGTTCGGCCATCTCTGCATCCTCCTGCTGCTCCTGCGGGGTCAGGGGTTCCCGGCGGCGGGGCGGCTCCGGCTTTTTCTCGGGCTGGGGTGCGGGCCGGGGTTCCGGCTTCGGCGCTGCGGGGGCTTCCGGCGCGGTGGGCAGAGCCACAGGCTCTGCTTCCTCCAGCTCTCCGGGCTCCAATGCCAGCTCCAGGCCGGCCTCGGCTTCTTCCTCATGGCCCAGCACGATCTCACCCGTGGGCGGCAACTCATTCTGCACGGCCGGGGCGGCGGCAGGCTCTTCTTGGGCCTTTTCGCGGTGAAAGAGCTTGCCCAGCAGGCTGCTGGTGCTCTCCTTTTCCTCATCGCGGCGCTTCATCTCTTCGGGCACCTGTGCCACGCTGGTGCTGAAAAACGTGCGGAACTTCTCGTTCTGCGCATCGATCTCTTCCTGTGTCAGCTCTTTGCGCTTATCATCCTTTGGCATCCTAGTCCCTCCCTGTTCTGGTCACGGCGGTCTGGCCGCTGTTTCTTACTCTGCGGCGCGCTGGCTCTGGATCTCGTACAGGATGATGCCAGCTGCCACCGAGACATTGAAGCTGTCCACACCGGTGCCCTGAGCGGCCATATCCAGCCGCACCACACCATCGCAGAGCTTTTTCACCAGCTGAGATACACCGCTGCCCTCGCTGCCCAGAACCAGTGCGATGGGGCCGGTCAGGTTGTTCTTGCGCAGGGGCACACCGTCCATATCGGCACAGTAGACGAACACCCCCTGATCCTTCAGGCGGCGGATGGTCTCGCCGATGTTGGCCACGCGGGCCACAGGCAGGCGCTCGGCCGCACCGGCGCTGGACTTGATAACGGTGGGGGTCACGGACGCGCCGCCCCGCTTGGGGATGACGATGCCGTGGGCTCCGCACAGCAGAGCAGAGCGCATCACCGCGCCCAGATTATGGGGGTCCTCGATGCCGTCACTCAGCACCAGGAAAGGGGGCTCCCCCTTCTCTCTGGCAACGTTCAGCAGGTCCTCCACGGTCACATATTCGATCTCGCTGGCAAAGGCAGCCACGCCCTGATGGCTCTCGGTGCCGGTCATCAGGCGCAGCTTGTTGGGATGCACCCGCTTGACCGTGGCCCCGGCCTCCTTGGCCATGGCGGTATAGTAAGCTGCCACGGCGGGGGCCATGCCCTCCGCGATCAGCACGGTATCCACGCCGGAACCGCTCTTGAGCAGCTCGGTCACGGGGTTTTTGCCGTAGACCAGGCTCTCATTCTTGGGCTGCTCCTCCGTGCTGCTGCGGCGGGGGCGGCGCGGCATTTTCTGTTCGTCCATTGATGTGTTCTCCTTCCATTCTATGGCAAGGCGGGCCGTTTGAGCCGCGCCATGGTTTCGTTCTGTTTCAGTTTTACTATATTTTGACACTGATACATTCTAAAGTATAGCATACCCCGGCATTCTTCGCAATGTTTGCCGAAGGCAAAAGTTTTCCACATTCAACAGGCTATACAATCGGTAATTCGGCTCAAATTTTTCCACATGTTGAAAACCCGGTGGAAAATGTTCAAAAATCAAGTTTGTACGCCCACTTTCCAGGTGGAATTCCACAGTTTCCACCAAGTTTTCAACCTCCCAGGTTCGACACGCAAACTTTTCGCCGTACTTTTTGTAAAATTCAAGTCGGAATTATGACAATTTTTTGAAGGGAGATCCAGTGGTTTTTGCCAGAATCTCCAACATCAAAATGCCCAATGTGAATTTGTGTTGAAAACGCAGCGGGAACCGCCTTGATTTTATCCTGTAATTGGGGTATACTACCCTTAGGTTCGTTAAAGGATGCGCAATCTTGTATCCAAAACGGCTTTTTCACCCCAAAATGATTTTGCGGAGGTAATGAATAATGTTGGTAAATGCAACCGAAATGCTGATCAAGGCACGCGATGGCCACTACGGTGTGCCCCAGTTCAACATCAACAATCTGGAGTGGACCAAGGCAGTCCTGACCGCCTGCGAGGAAATGAAGAGCCCCGTTATCCTGGGTGTCTCTGAGGGCGCAGGCAAATACATGACCGGCTTCAGGACCGTTGCCGCCATGGTCAGCTCCATGGTGGAGACCATGGGCATCACCGTTCCCGTTGCCCTGCACCTGGACCACGGCACCTACGAGGGCTGCAAGGCCTGCGTTGAGGCCGGCTTCTCCTCCATCATGTTCGACGGCAGCCACTACTCCATCGAGGAGAACGTGGAAAAGACCAAGGAGCTGGTCGCTCTGGCACACTCCAAGGGCCTGAGCATCGAGGCCGAGGTCGGCTCCATCGGCGGCGTTGAGGACGGCGTTGTGGGCGCTGGCGAGATCGCAGACCCCGCTGAGTGCGCAAAGATCACCGATCTGGGCATCGACTTCCTGGCTGCCGGCATCGGCAACATCCACGGCGTTTACCCCGCCAACTGGAAGGGCCTGGACTTTGAGGCTCTGGACCGCATCCACAAGGCTACCAACAACATTCCTCTGGTCCTGCACGGCGGCACCGGCATCCCCGACGAGATGATCCAGAAGGCCATCAGCCTGGGCGTTTCCAAGATCAATATCAACACCGAGTGCCAGCTGGTCTTTGCTGAGGCTACCCGCAAGTACATCGAGGCTGGCAAGGATCAGCAGGGCAAGGGCTTCGACCCCCGCAAGCTGCTGGCTCCCGGCGCTCAGGCCATCATCGACAAGTGCAAGGAGAAGATCGAGCTGTTCGGCTGCGCAGGCAAGGCCTGAGCCGAAGCGCATCTCCTGAGCACATTCCCGCCCCATAAATGATATTGCCCCGCTGTTCTGTGCATCACAAAACAGCGGGGCATTTTTTTGTAAGCCAATCCGCAAAAAGGGGGCTGCTGCACCGGTTTTTCCCGTGTGCCGCAGCCCCTCTTCTTTACTGGTTCAATTTTGCAAACGCTTCCCGCACATCGCCGGAGAAGTAGAGCGTGCCCAGTGCGCACACGGGGCCGGTGCCCCCAAGGGCGACCGCCCGGGCCACACCGGCTTCAATGGTGGAAGCAGGCTCAGCCCTGCCGCCCCGGGCGCGGATCTGTTCGGCCAGCGTCTCAGCGGACATGGCGCGGGGGGTATGGGCCGCTACGGTGACGAACTGCCCGGCCAGCGGCAGGAGCAGTTCCAGCATCTCGTCCACATCCTTGTCCGCCATGATGCTGAGCAGGAACACGAACTTCTGCCCCGGAAAGCGGTCCCGCAGGCTCTGCACGGTGGCCCGCATTCCGTGGGCGTTGTGGCTGCCATCCAGCAAAAAGGCGGGCGAATGCCGCAGCAGCTCGAACCGGCCCGGCCAGCGCACCTGTTCCAGACCGGCACGGATGGCGCTGTCCGGGATGTTCCAGCCCCGGCTGCGCAGTACCCGCAGGGCCGTAATGGCCGTGGCGGCGTTCCGGGGCTGATAGCTGCCGATCAGGGGCAGGCGGATGCCGTTCAGGCCGTCAAAATCAAAGGTGACAGCATCCAGATCCCCGTCCTCGATGGTCAGCCTGCTGAGATCCACCACGGTCAGCGGCGCGTGCCGCTCTGCCGCCGCACGGGCGATGACGGCATCGGCCTCGGGCACACCGCCATAGCTCACCACCGGACTGCCCGGCTTGATGATGCCCGCCTTTGCCGATGCGATATCGGCCAGGGTGGGGCCCAGCTCCTTCACATGATCCATGCCCAGCGCCGTGATGACCGCGCACTCCGGCGGGTCGATGACGTTGGTGGAATCCAGCGTGCCGCCCAGGCCCACCTCCAGCACCACGATGTCGCATTTCGTCTCAGCAAACCAGAGCATCCCCAATGCCGTGATGATCTCGAACTCGGTGGGGATATCGGTCATGGCATCGGCAGCGGGCTTCACACGCTCCACCAGCCGCACCAGCGCCTCGTCCGGGATCTGTTGGCCGTTTACCTGAATGCGCTCGTTGAACCGGTTGATAAAGGGCGAGGTATACAGGCCCACCCGGTAACCCGCCGCCTGCAGGCAGGAGGCCAGCATGGCCGCCGTGCTGCCCTTGCCGTTGGTGCCCGCCACATGGATGAATTTCAGCTGCTTGTGCGGATTCCCCAGTGCGGCCAGCAGGGTCCGGGTGCGGGTCAGGCCCGGCTTGTGCCCCGCCCACTGGACGGCATGGATATAGTTCAGCGCTTCTTCATAGTTCATTGTGCAATGCCTCGGATCGTTTTGTTTTCCAGCAGCAGGCGCACCAGCACGGTGTTCACCGCTGCCAGGACCAGCGCGTTGGGAATGCGGGTCACCAGCACGCTCCACGGATAGTTATAGAAGAGGTGGAGTGCCAGCGAGTTGATGACAATGGAGCCCACCGCATGGCCGGCAAACACGCTGATCTGGGTGCGCAGGCCCAGCCGCAGGTTGGGCAGGGCGCGCCAGAGAAGGCCCGCCATCAGGCCGATGGAGCCTGCCCCCAGCGTGATCAGCGGATTGATGGCGTATCCGGAAAGGGTGCCGCCGATCATATCGGCCACTGCACCCACGGCAAAGCCCTCCACCGGCCCGAACAGCACAGCGGCCAGCAGGGTGGGCAGGCTGCCCAGGTTGAACCGGACAAAGCCGGTGGAAATGCTCAGCACCCGGGCAAACACGATGCTCATGGCAGTGAGCAGGGCCAGCATGGTGAGCTTGCGGACGGAATTTCTGGAATGGTTCATATCAATTGTCCTCCCCTGTTTCGGGAACCGCGGGGCGGGCAATGCAAAACGCCCTCCCCTGTGACAAACCGCACAAAGGAGGGCGTGATTCAACGGTTCACATCCAGACGGGGCCGCAGACGGCCCCATCTGCACCCAAGTCCATGCAGCAGCGGGATGCAGGCCATGCACCGCGGGTCTTACCTTCGTCCGCAGCACAACTCCCCGTTGATGCGGCACTTAACGCGCATGGCCTTACTCTGTTGATGGTCTTATTATATGCCTTTTTCCGGCCCATTGCAACCACAACTCCCATCATCTTTCCCAATTCGCGGGGCAGATTTTTGGCGGGGTGCACAATTCCGGCCTACACAAAAAGCCCTCCGGTGCGTCTCGTCCCGGAGGGCTTTGGGGTACAGAAGGTCTGGTCAATTACTGCACATCGGTCAGCTCAGCCAGCTTGTGGAAGATCTCGGTGTTGTCATACACGCCGCGGAACTTGTCCGCACCCTGACCACGGGCGTAGAGGTTCACCATGGCACCGGTGTGGGCGTAGGTGGTGTGATCCACACCGGACTTGTGGTTGATGGTGTGGCAGATGACCATGCTGAAGGGGATGTAGGTGCCATACAGCTCGTAATCCTGCTGGCTCATCTTGCTCTGGCTGGAAGAGCCGACCTTGAGGGTGCGCTCGTAAGCGGTGCGCAGGTTCTCCACCTCGTAGTCGGTCAGCAGCAGCTTACCTGCGTTGGCGGCATCGGGGTCGGTGGGCAGGGTCAGGCCGAAGTTTGCCTTCACATCCTGCATTGCAGTCTCAAAGGGAGTCTGATCCTTCACGTAGTTGTTCACATAGGTGGAATCGAACTTTGCGTAGGACATCTTCTGGTGGGCCAGGTTGGTCAGGAAGGTATCGTAGTTGGTGGTCTTGTAGCCAATGCCCAGGCCGCCGGTCTCGTGGTCAGCGGTCACCAGGATCAGGGTATCATTGGGATGCTGGGCGTAGAACTCCACAGCGGCCTGCACCGCGTTGTGCATCTCGATCACATCATGGATAGAGGCAGCGGCATCGTTGGCGTGGCATGCCCAGTCGATCTTGCCGGACTCCACCATCATAAAGAAGCCGTTGCTGTTGTCCAGCAGCTCAATGCCCTTGCGGACATAGTCGGTCAGCTGCCACTCTCCCGGAGCGGCATCCATGGCGTAGTTCATGGCCTTGCCGTCGGCCAGATTCTCGGCAATGATCAGGGTCTTGCCTGCCCCGGCCTTCAGGGCAGCAGCACCGGCCTGGGTGGTGACAACGTTGTAACCGGCCTGTGCAGCCACCTCGTGGTTGTTGGGGCCAGTGCTATCGCCGTTCACCTTCTGGAACTCGCCGCCTGCGAAATACTCAAAGCCGGAGTTTGCCAGCTCCACGCCGATCTGATAGTAGTTCTTGCGGGTCTTCTGGTGTGCATAGAAGGCAGCAGGGGTGGCGTGGTCAATATTCACCGTGGAAACAATGCCAACCTTGTAGCCCTTCTGCTTATGGAGCTTCTCCGCAATGGTCTCATAGGGCACATCACGGGTCCAAGGGCACATATTGATGACACCGCTCTCGGTCTTTTTGCCGGAAGCGATGGAGGTAGCGGTGGAAGCGGAGTCCGGGCAGAAGGAGGTGCTGTCGTAGGTGGTCACACTGCCCACTTCCGGGAACTGGGTAAAGCTCAGCTCTGCCTCGGTGATGGCACCCTTGTTGGTGACAGTGCCCTGATAGAACCGGGCAGACTGGATCTGGGCAGTGCCCATGCCATCGCCGATGAACAGGAAGATGTACTTGGGCTTATTCTGGAACAGGCCAAAGCAGTTCTCCTCGTCAGCTGCGGTGGAAGCAACCGGAGCGGCAGCGTTTGCAGCCACAGGGGCAGCAGTCATCAGACCGGCGGCAGATGCCACAGCACCCACTTTCAGGAAGCTGCGGCGGGACATTTTATGTTCTTTCATACGATAATTCCTCTCTTATCCTGAGCCCTCCCGGGCCCTGTTGCAATGTTTCTTGGGAACAGTTCTATTGTACCCGTTCGGAGAAAGAGGGGAAACCACGGTAAGGAAAATCTTAGGTAAACCCTGGGCAAAGAAAAACAGGCATTGGTAAAAAACAGGTGGTCTTTGTAAAATCGGATTGTTCCTGCCTGCGGGCCCTTCCACTCCGTCAGGATTTGCCCCGGATCGGTTGCATCCGATGGGCAAATCGTGTATACTGTAACCCGATTTTTATTTGCGGAGGGAGGGGTGCACATGTCTGTTTTGTGTCTGGGCGAAGTCTGGCTGGAGCTGAACGCTGCCACGGCTCCGGAGCTGACGGAGACGTTCCGGGCGCAGACCGGCGGCTGGGGTGCAGGCTTCTGCCGCCGGTACGCCGCATTGGGCGGGCAGGCGGCTCTGCTGGCCCAGCTGGGAGCCGACCCCTTTGGCCGTAAGCTGGCGGCCCGGCTTGCCCGGGATGGTGTGGATTGCTCCCTGCTCTGCTTCACGGATGCTTTCCCCACGCCAGTGGTGTTTACCGGAGCGGATACCGCTCTGCCCTACCGTGCCCACACCGCCGGGCTGGCCCTTGGGCCGGAGCAGCTGGAGGCCGCCCCGTTCCGGGGAGCCTCTGCCTTCTGCTTTTCCTCCGCCGGGCTGGTGGACAGCCCCCTGCGGCTGGCCCACCTCGAGGCCCTTGCCGCCGCCCGGGATGCCGGGGCGCTCTGCTGCTATCTTCCCCGGCTGGCACAGGCCGCGCCCTACTGGCCGCAGCGGGAGGCCCTGTGCCAGACCGCCCTGCAGTTTTTTGACCGGGCAGATGTTCTCTTTTTAGAGGAGAGCGACCTGCTCCTCCTCTTCGGCTCCCGGGAGCTGCGCACAGCCCTGTTTGCCCTGTTCACCGGCCATGTGCAGCTGATCTTTTTCTACAAAAAGGACAGGATTCTCGCCTTTACACGCAGCGTTATGGCTTCTGCCGCAAAAAAAGACCAGAGCCCCGCTCTGGTCTTGTATCGGATGGAAAAGATGGGGATTCATGTAATAGATCTGCCACAGTTAAGGGAGCATGTACTAGAACAGTTACTGAGTAACGATGCAAACACAACGGAATGCCAAGGGCTCCCCTACTAGAGCAACAACGACGACCGCCGCCAGCGGTGAACCCGAGGACGTGAACCTGGCTCCCACCAAAGTTGACAGTTTTGCCAAGGGCTCCCCTACTAGGGGAGCTGGCACGGCGACAGCCGTGACTGAGAGGTTTAATCCGTAGCCAAACAAAAACAGCCAGCGCCGTGGAAAGGAGGAGAAAGCGGCGCTGGCTGTGTATGAGAACTCCCAAACATTTGCGGCTGTCAGGAGATGGTTGGTAGTCTGTCCGCCGCCTTGGCTATTGCCTCGCATCAGCAGGGGACAGTGTTTTTTAAAGGGGCCGCGCCGCCCGGTTTCTGCCGGAGACGCGCGGTTTTCATTGCCTGCATGGCATCTTGGGAGGATGTTTTTTTGTTCCTCCCTGACTGCACTCTTATTGTACAGGATAAAAATGGAGTTTCTTTGTGAGGAATTTGAACAAATTGAAAATAAACGGAGCCGCTGCACATCATTTTGTACAGCGGCTCCGTTTTTTACGATTTTTCTTTAATTTTCAGCCAGATTACCGGTGTAGAGCTGGTAATACTTGCCCTTCTTGGCGATCAGCTCGTCGTGGCTGCCGCGCTCGATGATGCGGCCCTGCTCCAGAACCACGATGCAGTCTGCATTGCGGACGGTAGACAGGCGGTGGGCAATGACAAAGCTGGTGCGGCCATACATCAGGCCGTCCATGCCCCGCTGGACCAGCGCCTCGGTGCGGGTATCAATGGAGGAGGTCGCCTCGTCCAGGATCAGCACCGGGGGATCGGCAACCGCGGCGCGGGCAATGGCCAGCAGCTGGCGCTGCCCCTGCGACAGGTTTGCGCCGTCGTTGGTCAGCATAGTGTTGTAGCCATCGGGCAGACGCTTGACAAAGCCATCGGCATTGGCCAGCTTTGCGGCGGCAATGCACTCCTCATCGGTGGCATCCAGGCGGCCATAGCGGATGTTCTCCATGACCGTGCCGGTGAACAGGTGGGTATCCTGCAGAACGATGCCCAGAGAGCGGCGCAGGTCGTCCTTTTTGATCTTGCGGATGTTGATGCCATCATACCGGATCTTACCGTCTGCGATATCGTAGAAGCGGTTGATCAGGTTGGTGATGGTCGTTTTGCCGGCACCGGTGGAGCCGACAAAGGCGATCTTCTGGCCCGGGCGGCCATAGAGGTTGATCCCGTGCAGAACGGTCTTTTCCGGCACATAGCCAAAATCGACATCGGTAAAGGTGATGTCACCCGCCAGCTTGTGGTAGGTGGTGGTGCCATCGTGGTGGGGATGCTTCCAGGCCCAGATGCCGGTGCGCTCGGTGGTCTCCACCAGCTCGTCATCCTTGCCATACTTGACGTTGACCAGGGTGACATAGCCCTCGTCGGTCTCGCTGGTCTCGTCCATCATCTTGAAGATACGCTCTGCACCGGCCAGTGCCATGATCACGCTGTTGGCCTGCATGGACACCTGGCTGATGGGCATATTGAAGCTCTTGTTCAGGCTCAGGAAGGCCATCACGGTGCCCAGGGTCATGCCGCCGACATTTCCAACAGCCATGGCCGCGCCTGCCAGAGCACAGACTGCATAGCTGATATTGCCCAGCTGTGCGGTAACGGGCATGATGATGTTGGCGTAGCTGTTGGCCTGCTTGGCGCTTTCCTTCAGCTTATCGTTCAGCTGCCGGAAGCCATCCAGAGCCTTCTGCTCGTGGGTGAACACCTTGACGACCTTCTGGCCCTCCATCATCTCTTCGATGTAGCCGTTCACCTTGCCCAGATCCTTCTGCTGGGCCACAAAGTACTTGCCGCTCATGGCAGTGATCTTCTTGGAGCAGAACAGCATCAGGGCCACCATCAGCATGGTGACAACGGTGAGCTGCCAGCTCATCAGGCACATGCTGGTGAACACGGACACGATGGTGATGGCGCTGGACACCAGCTGAGGAATGCTCTGGCTGATCATCTGGCGCAGGGTGTCCACATCGTTGGTGTACACCGACATGATATCGCCGTGGGGGTGGGAGTCAAAATATCGGATGGGCAGGCTTTCCATGTGGGTGAAAAGCTGGACGCGCAGGTTGCGCAGGGTGCCCTGGGTCACGTTGACCATGATACGGGCGTTGAGCCATGCGGCCAGCACGCCGATGGCGTAGATGCAGCCGATGCGCACCAGTGCGCCTGCCAGCGGGCCGAAGTCCGGCGTGGCCTGCTTGGTCATGGGGACGATGTAATCATCGATCAGGGTCTTGAGGAAGAGGCTTGCCTGCACGTTTGCCAGCGCACTGACGATGATGCAGACCAGCACAAGGATGCAGTGGGGCAGATAGTGCTTGAACACCTCATCCATGATCCGCTTGAGCAGCTTGCCCGGATTCTCGACCTTCGGCTTGGGGCCGCCCATCCTACGGGGGCCGGGGCCCTTCACTTCTTTCACCTGTGCCATTACTGCTCACCTCCCTGCTTGTCAAAATCGCCGCCGCCCTGGGTCTGGCTGTTGTAAACTTCCTGATAGATCTTGTTTGTCTTGAGCAGCTCCTCGTGGGTACCCAGGCCGTTGATCTGGCCGTTGTCCAGCACCAGGATGCGGTCTGCATCCTGCACGGAGGAGATGCGCTGTGCAATGATGATCTTGGTGGTGCCGGGGATCTCCTCCCGGAAGGCCTTGCGGATCTTAGCATCGGTGGCGGTATCCACGGCGCTGGTGCTGTCGTCCAGGATCAGCACCTTGGGCTTGCGCAGCAGCGCGCGGGCAATGGTCAGGCGCTGCTTCTGGCCGCCGGACACGTTGGAGCCGCCCTGCTCGATCCAGGTATTGTACTTGTCGGGGAAGCGCTCGATGAACTCATCGGCGCAGGCCAGCTTGGCCACCCGGATGCACTCTTCCTCACTGGCACTCTCATCGCCCCAGCGCAGGTTGTCGAGGATGGTGCCGCTGAACAGAACGTTCTTCTGCAGCACCATGGAGACCTCCCGGCGGAGGACATCCAGGCTGTAATCCTTAACGTCCACGCCGCCCACCTTGACAGAGCCGGTCTCGGCATCATACAGGCGGGGGATCAGCTGCACCAGGCTGGATTTTGCACTGCCGGTGCCGCCGATGATGCCCAGCGTCTCGCCCGGCCGGATGCTGAAGGTGACATCGTTCAGGACAGGCTGGCCGGAGCCGTGCTTATACTTAAAGGTAACGTGGTCAAACTCGATGCTGCCGTCCGCCACCTGCTGCACCGGCTGCTTTGCCGGGGGCAGGTCGGTGGTCTCGTCCAGCACTTCCACGATACGGCGGGCGGAAGCGGCGGACATGGCGATCATCACAAAGGCCATGCTCAGCATCATCAGGGCCATCAGGATGTTCATAATGTAACCGAACAGGGCGTTCAGCTGGCCGGTGGTGATCGCACCGTTCAGGACGTAATGTGCGCCGAACCAGCTCAGGGCGATGTTGCAGCCGTACACAGAGACCAGCATGGCGGGATTGTTGAAGCTCAGGCGGCTCTCGGCGTGGACGAACTGCTTGTACAGGCTCTCGCAGGCCTTGGTGTACTTCTCGTTCTCAAAGTGCTCCCGGACAAAGCTCTTGACCACGCGGATGGCCGAGACATTTTCCTGCACGGAGGCGTTCAGGTTATCGTAGTTCTTGAACACCTTATCAAAGATGTCGAAGGTGGGGACCATAATGCCTGCCAGCACTGCCACCAGGAACACAATCGCCACCAGGAACACCATGGTCAGCGAGCGGCTGATCATGGAGGCCATGATGAGCGCGAAGACCAGATGGACGGGAGCACGCACGCACATACGCTCGATCATCTGGAAAGCGTTCTGCAGGTTGGTCACGTCGGTGGTCATGCGGGTGACCAGACCGGCCGTGGAATACTTGTCGATGTTGGAGAACGAGAAATGCTGGATATTCTCATACATCGCATCGCGCAGGTTGCCCGCAAAGCCGGTGGATGCCGTGGCGGCAAACCTGCCGGCCAGCACGCCCAGCAGCAGGGCAATGGCCGCCACCAGGAAGGTGAGCAGGCCGTACTTGATAACGGCGTTCATATCGCCCTTTTCAATGCCCTGGTCAATGATAAAGGCCATGATGGTGGGCAGCAGCACATCCATGATGGCTTCCAGAGCAGATAGGATCGGTGTCAGGATCGCGGCGCGCTTGTACTCGCCCAGATGTGACACAAGTTTTTTGATCATCTGTTGTAATCCTCCTGAAGTTTATTTGCAGGGGTCATTCCAGCCCCTTGCGCAGCTTGTTCAATAACCGCAGAAGCTCTGCGTTTTCCTCTTCCGTCAGCAATCCGGCCACAAACTCATCGGTCTGGTGCAGGGAGAGTATCGTCCTTTCATGGACGCGCCCTCCCTCTTCCGTCAGGATCAGCCGTTTGAGCCGGGCATCCTGCGGCACGCTCTGGCGCTCGATGTAGCCCTTGCGCTCCATCAGCTGCAGGATGTTCGTCACGGTCGAGCGTGTGATGGAAAACTCCCGCTCGATATCGCGCTGGTATACGGCCTCATTTTTGTGCCAGTAGAGGTAGCTCATGATCCAGTCGTGCATGGGGGTCACGTTGTCCACGTTGTTCTCCCGGTGGAACTGGTTGATCTTGCGGAAGATCAGGTTGTTCACCCGGCGCACCTGTGCCGGGATGACCTGCGGCGGCTCCCATGGGGGGTTGCAGCAGGGCTGTTTGTTGCTTTCATCGTGCATAATGGTTTCCCTTTTGAATTGTTTGTGACAGGATTGTTTTCTTTAGAACTGTTTGATGCCGTACAATATCATAACGCACGATTCGATCATTGTCAATAGGAGACGCAAAATAAAATACAGAAGCGCCCCACCGAACGAACGGCAGGGCGCTTCCACTGGGCGCTGATTTTGCTTTTGCTGGCTCAACAGCCCTTGCTTTCTGACCAGAATATGCTTTAATAAAAGCAACTACGGGCGCTGCGCCCCCCGAATACTGCAAGGAGAACCCTATGGAACAACGGAACACCCGCCTGCGGAACGCGGGCTTCGTTACCTTCTTTTTCAGCGGCATCTGCACCATTTCCAGCGGTGTGGTGGTCAGCCTGCTGCAGGAGGAATACGGCTTTGCCTACGGCATGACCGGCACCCTGCTCAGCCTGCTGAGCATCGGCAACCTGCTGGCGGGCCTGCTGGCCGGTGCGCTGGTGGGAAAAATGGGCATGAAGCCCAGCGTCCTGCTGCTGACCATCGGCTATGCGGTGGGCTACGGCCTGATGGGCCTGACCGGCCTGCCCATTCTGCTGGCGCTGGCCTTCTTCATCGTGGGCATTGCCAAGGGCAGTGTCCTGAACACCTGCACCATTCTTGTCAGCGGCAACTCTGCAGACCGCACCCGGGGCATGAACACCATGCACGCCTGCTACGCCTGCGGTGCCCTGCTCTGCCCCTTTCTGATCTCTGCCGCTGCCAGGGTCAGCACCACGCTGGCCGTGCTGGCGCTAGCAGCGCTGGGTCTGGTGCTCTGGCTGGTATACCTGTTCACCCCCATGGCAGGCCGCGCCAAGGCCAAAGAAGCTGTCACCGATTGGAGCTTTTTGCGCTCCTCCCGCTTCTGGCTGCTCACCGGCCTGCTGTTCTGCCAGAACGCCGCCGAGCAGAGCGTTGTGGGCTGGATGGTCACCTACTTCAAGGACAGCGGCATCATTGCAGGCACGCTGGCGGCCTATACCGTCACCGTGATGTGGGGTGCCACCCTGATCGGCCGCCTGCTCATCGCCTTTGTGTTCCCACTCAAACAGCCCCGTAAGGCCATGGTGTTTATGGCGGTTTTCTGCACTGCCTTCTACTTTGCCATGATGCAGACCCACAGCCAGCTGCCTGCCATCCTGCTGCTGTTCGCCTTCGCCTTCTCCATGGCCGGTATGAACCCCACAGCCGTGGCCAGCGCCGGTAAAATGACCACCGTGACCAGCATGGGCATCATGCTGCCGGTGGCATCCAGCGGCGCGATCCTGATGCCCTGGGTCATCGGCAAGGTGGCTGAGAGCGCCGGTCTTGCTGTTGGTATGGCAACCAACATCGTGCCCTGTGTGGGGCTGATCATCTTTGCAATTCTGGTGTCCAGAATGCGGGAGGAGTAAATCTCACCGTCATTGCTTCGCAATGCCACCTCTCCTGGCAGGAGAGCTGTCGCCGCAGGCGACTGAGCGGTTCATCCCCTCGCCTTTGCGCTGAACTCACACCCACAGTAATCCTGACGGTAAAGCCCATACTCCTCCGAAAGCTGGAGGGAGCGCAGGTAGCCGTTCTGTTTTTTGAAATCCGAGGGCAGGTGCCTGATGCCGAATTCGGCTTCAAGCTCCTGCCCGATTTGATTGATGCGGGCAGCATCTTTGTGGGGGCTGATGGAGAGCGTGGTGGTGAACCAATCAAAGCCGTGCTCCTTTGCGTACTGTGCCGCCCGGCGCATCCGCAAACGGTAGCAGACGGTGCACCGCCCGCCCCGCTCCGGCTCGTTTTCCAGCCCCTGCACAGCCGTGTAGAACTCCTGCGGATCGTAGTGGTCCTCGATGACCGTGACCCCCAGCGGGTGCGCCTGCGCCACAAACTTTTTCAGCTCCTCGCCCCGGCGGTAGTATTCTTCGGCAGGCCAGGTGTTGGGGTTATAGTAAAGCACCGTGATCTCAAAATACCGGCACAGCTTTTCCAGCACGGCGCTGGAACAGGGCCCGCAGCAGGCGTGGAGCAGCAGCTTTGGCCGCTGCGGCCCCAGCGTTTTCAACACTTCGTCCATCTGCTGTGCAAAATTCAACTGTTTTGACATCGGTTTCATCCTTTGTTATACTTGCTTTGATTCAAATAGCTCCCTCCTGCTGCCTCGCCAAAAGAGCCGCAGCTGCCGGAAGGGGCATCCCGGTCATATTATATCACATTTTATCTAATAGGAGAACTGCGATGACAAACGAGAAGATCGCCCGTATCAACGAGCTGGCAAAAAAGAGCAAGACCACCGGCCTGACCGATGCCGAAAAGACAGAGCAGCAGGCCCTGCGGCAGGAGTATGTTGCGGACGTAAAGGCCAGCCTGCGCGCCCAGCTGAACAACACCTCGATCAAAGAGCCGGATGGCACTGTGCACAAGCTGGGGAAGAAGAACTAAAGCAGCATCACGAAGAGGAGCGCCTGGCGGATCATTGAGAGAAAAGTATTTCTTCCCTCTTTTTTTGTTCCGCGTTTCGTGCTATACTATAATTGTATTGTTGCGGACATTTCCGCGGGCGGTACAGATTCCCAAGGTGGCGTATCCCGGGCAAGGTGCACGGAAAAGGCTGTCTTTTGAAAAAATGATAAAGAGGTCATTTATTATGCTTACTGCAATTACGGGTATCAACTGGGGCGATGAGGGCAAGGGCCGCATGGTCGACCTGATCAGCCAGGAGTATGACATCGTTGCACGGTATCAGGGCGGCAACAACGCAGGCCACACCGTGAAGAACGAGCGCGGCAAGTTCGTGCTGAACCTGCTGCCTTCCGGCATCCTGCGCCCCAACGTTGTCTGCGTGATGGGCAACGGTATGGTCATCGACCCGCACCATCTGGACGGCGAGATCAACAAGCTGCGGGAGCAGGGCATCACCATCACCCCCGATAACCTGAAGATCTCCGACCGGGCCACCATCACCATGCCCTACCATGTCGATCAGGATGGCCTGGAAGAGGCCCGCCTGGCCAAGACCGGCGCACAGTTCGGCTCCACCAAGCGCGGCATCGCCTACACTTACGGTGACAAGTACATGAAGAAGACCCTGCGCATGGGCGACCTGCTCCACCTGGACGACAGCGTGAAGAAGCGCCTGGTGACCATGGTTGATTCCAAGAACCTGGTGATGGAGGGCAGCTACCACTCCGCCCCCATCAGCGTGGACGAGATGTGGGCATGGCTGGAGAAGTATGCCGCCATCTTCAAGGATTACATCTGCGACGTGGGCCAGTATCTGGCTGACGCAGATGCCGCCGGCAAGAAGGTTCTGTTCGAGGCCCAGCTGGGCGCTCTGCGCGACATCGACTTCGGCATCTACCCCTACACCACCTCCTCCAACGTCATCGGCGCTTACGCCCCCATCGGCGCAGGCATCCCGGGCCACAAGCTGACCAACAGCATCGGCGTGATGAAGGCTTACTCCTCCTGCGTGGGCGACGGCCCCTTTGTCACTGAGCTGGCCATGACCGAGGAAGAGAAGCACGCCCTGCGTGAGGCTGGCCACGAGTACGGTGCAGCCACCGGCCGTCCCCGCCGCGTTGGCCCCATCGACCTGGTGGCAAGCCACTACGGCGTGTTCTGCCAGGGCTGCGATGAGGTTGCCCTGACCCTGCTGGACGTGCTGGACTACATGGAGAAGATCCCCATGGTCACCGGCTACAAGCTGACCGACGGCACCATCACCAAGCGCTTCCCCATGGGCATGGCTCTGGACACCGCACAGCCCGTGGTGGAGTATCTGCCCGGCTGGCACTGCGATATCACTGCTGCCCGCAAGTGGGAAGATCTGCCCCAGGAAGCCCGCGATTACGTTGAGTATCTGGAAAAGGCTATTGGCTGCAAGATCACCTACATCTCCGTGGGTGCCGAGCGTGAGGCCTACATCCATCACAACGTCTGATCCGCGCCACAGAACCCGCCGCATTGAAAAGGAAGCGTGACTATGTTTGATATCATCACGGACAGCGCCTGTGACCTGACCCCTGAGACGGCCGCAACACTGAATATTGAGATCATCCCCTTCTATGTCTCGCTGGACGGCGAGCACTACCGCAAGGAAGGCAAGGAGATCGCCGTGCGCGATTTCTACCAGTTCATGGTAGATAACCCCGCGGCCTACCCCAAGACCAGCCTGCCTTCTCTGGAGGATTTTGAGACAGTCTTCCGGGCCCATGCCGAGGCGGGCCGCCCGGTGCTCTGCATCTGCTTTACCAGCAAGATGAGCGGCTGCGTGGGCAGTGCCCGCAACGCCCGGGAGCTGGTGCTGGAGGATTTCCCCGATGCTAAGATCGAGGTCATTGACAGCACCGCCGCCACCGTGACCGAATCCATCGTGGTGGAAAACGCGGTGGCCATGCGGGATGCAGGCTGTACGCTGGACGAAGCCGTAACCTGGCTGGAAGCGGAAAAGATCACCAACCAGATCTTCTTCACGGTGGGTAATCTGGACTACCTCATCAAGGGCGGGCGCATCGGCAAAGTCACAGGCCGTGCTGCCAATATTCTGGGCATCAAGCCCATGATCCTGTTCAAAGAGGGCGAGATCTTCTCCGCCGGCGTGGCCCGCGGCCGCCAGAAGAGCTTTGAGAAGGCCCTCGACCTGCTGATGACCTATCTGGCCGAACACAACGGCACACCCGATGACTACTGCATTACGGTGGGCTACGGCTACGATGCCGACGAGGGTAAGCGGCTCTGGATGCAGACCCGCGCCGCCCTGCGCGCCAAGTACCCCACCTGCGAGTGCAATGTGGTCCTGCTGCAGATCGGCTGCACCATTGCCGTGCACACCGGCCCCTATGCGTTGGGCATGGGTGTGATGCGGCGGTGGAAAAAACAGTAACTCCCTCAGTCGCCTCCGGCGACAGCTCCCTCTAGGAGGGAGCCTTACGGCAGCGAAAAGCCTCTCTCTGAGAGGGAGGTGGCATTGCGTCAGCAATGACGGAGGGAGTTCCCACATAGTAAAAAAGAAGCCCCGACGAATGTCGGGGCTTCTTTTTGTTTTTCAGCCTTGATTTTTACGATGCACGATCACAGAAGACGGTGACACGGGTCTTGCCGCCGTAGGTGCAGGTGTACAGCACCAGGGCGTAGCCGCTGTGTTCCACTTCCTCCACACTGTGGGGGTCAAGCACTTCGACCTTGTTCACGACGTACTCATTCACGATGCCGTCCATATCGGTGAAGGTGACGCTGTCCCCCGCTGTGAGGGAGGTCAGCTTGCCGAAATGGCTCTCGTAGTTGTGCGCCGCAATGACCAGATCATCGGTGCGGGAAGAGCCGAACTGGCGGCAGGGGGCGATCTTCAGGCGGGGGTAGCTCCACTCGCTCATCACCGGCAGGTCAATGCCGATGGCGGGGATGGAGATCTCGCCCACATATTCGTTGCCATCGACCTCCACCACCGGGAGCTCGGGGTCCAGGGGGCCGCTCTCTGCCTCCGGTTCCGGGGTCTCCACCTTCTGCTGAAGGTCGGCCACCACGGTCTGGGCCTCGGCACCGGCGTGGGCATCCTCGCAGCGGTTGTAGGCGTACAGGCCGCCAGCCGCCAGCAGGAGCACCACACCCAGCACGATGCAGACAAGCCCGGGGGATACTTTACGCATTCTTTTCACGTTTCTTACTGCGCTCCATCAGGTAGGCACCCACAGCCACCAGCACCAGACCGCTTACCGTCAGAACAGGTACAGGCCAGTTCAGCTGGCCGGTCTGGATCAGTTTGGGGCCTTCGGCCGGGCGGGCATCCGCCACCACGCTGGCCGGGGCGGTGGGCTCCGGTGCACTAGGGGTGGTGGTTTCAGTCACGGTCGGGCGAGCATCTGCCGGGGCCGGGTTCTCCGGCGTGGAAGGGGTGGGCGGGGTGACAGGATCAGGGTCATACGGGTCCGGGTAGTACGGGGTCTCGATGGCCTTGTAGCTGTTGTTGAAGGTGATGCTGCTCACCTTTTCGTCCATCAGGTCGGCCTGTGTGTGCACGGCCATCCGGGCCACCAGCTTGTCGTTGTCCCACACCACGGAAACGCGCAGATAGTACACGGTTTCATCGTAGATGCCGCGGGTGTTTACACCGGCGCGCTGGCGCACGGTGTAAACGTAGTAGCCGGGCTTGGTGTAGCTGATGGGGCCAAAGCTGCCGGTCTCGCCGTCGGTGATCTCCAGAGTGGTCACCTCGGGCAGGGGCGCATTGTCCACAGCCTCAAGTTCCACAGTCAGTGTTTCCTTTGGGAGAGGTGTTTCCCCCGTGGACTGAATGGAAACCGGAAGCTCCTGCAGCTGTGTATGCTGGTCAGCCGCGGTGGCCGCAAATGCCGCCGGCTGACACAGGCAGAACCCCAACGCAAGCGTCAGGAGTGCTGCCGCGATTTTACGGAACCTCATTTCATCCTCTCCTTTATGAATCCGACGCGGACGGGATCATCCACGCCAGAAGAATGGTGCGTGCATCGGTGAATTCGGTCGAACAGGTGGACAGCGCCAGCACCTGAGCGTCATCGCCCGCTGCTTTCATGGCGGCCAGCGTTTCGGTGTTCAGGTTCAGGGCGTTCTCCTGCGCAAAGGTGTACAACCCCTGCAGGTCGCTGTCCCAGCGCTGCGGATCAAAGATCGCATTCTCAGACGCTGGAACCAGCAGACACGCAAAGGTTTGTAACTCATAGGTGCGGTCGGGCAGGATCAGCTCACCGGCGGTGTTCTCTGCAAAGAACTCTGCGTCCTTGTAGAGATCCAGATCACCGAACATCTTGCTCTCTTCCATGTGGTGACCATACAGCAGAGAGTAAGGGTCGGTGAAGTTCTTGTCGCAGTTCACATCCAGAAAGATGCTGCCTGCCAGCGAGAAATCACCGTAGACATCGGTGTTCACATAGGTAAAGTTGTCCTCGCCCTGTACCACAGGGTAGTCGATGGCGGTGTTGTCCAGTGTAACCCACGCGCAGACATCCGGGTTGATGCCCAGCAGCTCCTCAAAGCTCGCGCCGTTATCCGCGCCCGCCTTGGGCTTGAACTGCAGAAGCTCTGCCTGAACATTGTCTGCAGCGGCGTACACCTGCGAGTTGTCCCACAGGGCATAGGCTGAATACGCCCCGGCGACCACCAGGAACAGCACGACCACCGCGCTCACCAGAAAGTCGGCTGCCCTCAACGCTTTTCTCTGCCAGTTGATACAGCCCACCTCCGGTTAAGCATTCTAATTGATTGGTTTTCGGATGGATACGCCCTCTCAGGCGCTGCGCGCCAGCTCTCCCAAAGGGAGAGCCTACGCATCTACACGGTCAGCCGCCGCAATCGGTCGAGCCACTTTTGCCTCTCCCCTTGGGAGAGGTGGCAGTGCGGAGCACTGACGGAGAGGGCGTGGACGCGAGCAATTACTCCTCGTCGCGGCGGCGCTTGTTCAGCATCAGGGCCACACCACCAATGGCAACGATGGCCAGCAGAGCGATGTAAGGAGCGTTGTCGAGGATAACACCCATGTCAGGGGTACCTTCCTTGGTGTTGATAAAGCCGATTTTGTTCTCTGCGGAAATAGTAGCAGTAATGGTGTTTCCATCCAGAGTACCAGTTGTATCATTACTCTTGCTCACGATATACTCACCGCCGTCAGTTTCCACAACGGTCACGGTAACATCTTCGGGCAGGTTCGTAAGCTCGATTTTCTGATTGCGGCCCAGAGAAATCTCGTGCTCAGTAGTGCCATCGATAGCCCAGACCTGACCCTTAACATTCTCAGTTACGCCATCATACTCAGTAACCTTAGCACCAACATACTGGGTTGCAGTCTTGCCATTAGCATAAGTCAGTTTGACCTTAAAGGTAAACTTAGCAGCCAGATCGCCCAGACCACCCTTGATATCCTTGCTGATCACAACATTGTTAGCAGTGTAAGTGTTGGTAAATGCATTGGCACCATCGACCTTAGTACCGGTAGCTTTATCCTTGATGCTGTTTGCAGGGGCATAGGTATCATCATACAGCTGTGCAAAGTACACACAGCCACCATCGAGGGCATCGTTATTTGCAACAGTAATCACAAGGTAACGAATGGTCTCATCATAGGTAACGCCCGGGGTCTTATTGGTCGGGACATTTTCTTTGATTTCAAAGCAATACTTACCGGGGCCTTTGGGCAGGCTGAAATCAGAAATCTTAATGCCCAGGGATTCCTGATAATTCTCTGCTTTGGCATCCATATTGTTCTTGAAAGAAGCAGTAGCAGTTTTGCTTGCTACAGGCTGAGTATAAGTGCCATTATAACCAGTATAAGTAGTAGTATACGGCTTACTCTTGTCAGCTACATAGGTAACACTAAAGGTAAAATCTTCTTTCGGTGCAGTACCCTTTTCTACCTTATAGTTCTTCTTAATGCCCAAATCAATATCAGCCGGCACAGTCTGCGAAGAACCAGTAGTGGTATCAGTAGCCGGCCCCTCCGCAAACGCTGCGGTTGCGCCGACGGTGAGCATCATGGCGGCAGCCAGAACGCCCGCGAAGAATTTCTTCAGTTTCATTGTTATTCCTCCCTAGTAAGAAATAGTTCGTACTCCTGTGCCGCGGCCCAAACTCCGCGGTTCACAGGCAGGATGCCGGCAGCTTCTTCCGGCTTCCGTGGTATTACAGACTGCGTCGCCGCAGTAGTGTAATTACTTTTGCTTGCACATCCTCCAGCGGAACCGGGCCAAAGTCCCGGCTGTCTTCGGATTGTGTGCGGTAATCGCCCAGCACAAAAACGCAGCCTTCCGGCACCGTGTAGGGGTACTCCAGCGCGTCTTTTGCGTAGGTGGGGTAGAGGATCTCGCCGCTCTGCACCGCGCCGTTCACCACAAGGGTGCCGCTGTCGTCCAGAGCCACAAGGTCGCCCTCGCGCCCAAGGATGCGGCCCACCCGGAGCTTGCCGCCCTGGGTGTAGACCACAACGTCGTTTTTTGCGTAGATTTTTTGCAGGCGGTAGCAGATGAGCAGGTCGCCATCCTTTACCGCGGGGAACATGCTGCTGCCCTTGGCCTGCGTGAGCAGGAACACCTGCGTGAACAGCACCCAGGCGCACAGCAGGATCACCACAACGCGGCCCAGCAGGCTGATGAAATCCTGCCGGTTCTCAGCGTCCAGCCTGCGGCGGCGCACCGCCTTTGCCCCCAGCTTCAGGGCTTCATTGTCCAGCGGGTGCATCGGAATGCGCCTCCTTTTGGGGGTCAGAGCTGTCAACTTTGGTGGTATCCAAGGGCAGGCTTCCGGTCTGCTGCTCCAAGAGCACATTATAGCGGGTGCGCTCGGCGCGGATGGCTGCTTCGTACAGGGCGTAAAGCTCTTCCAGCTTCTTCCACATGGCCGCTTCGTCCACGCCGCCCAGCAGGTTCTTGCGGAATTTCACCGTCCGGAACCACTGGATGATCGCTTCCTGCTCCGGGCTGATACAGCTTTCCTCTGCACCGGCCAGCCGCTGCGGCTTCTGCTTTTTTGCTTTTGCCATCCTGCGGCCCCCTTAGTCGTCGTTCTTGCGGCGCTTGCGCAGCATCAGCAGGATGCCGCCGCCAACGACCACAGCAAGGATGACGATATAAGGCAGGGTGTCGAGGAGAACACCGGTGTCGGGGAGAAGGCCGCAGTGGTTGGTGACCGTAATCTTAAACTCGCCAAGTCCAGTTTGTTCTTTTTCACCATTTGCATCGCAAGGTTTCAGGACACGCTGACCATTTTCGTACCGAACAACGTAATAGAACACACGGTCAGATTCGCCACTACGAATATCCAGCAGGCTGGTATACCCGGTTGCTGTTGTCTGGTAATCCTTTGCGTCCGTTCCCAATTCTTTCACTGCAAATACAGTGCCCACAGGAACATTTTTCAGAGTAACGCTATCGCCGCTCTTCATCGTAAAGGATCCACTAACATCCTTTTCCACATCATTCTGCACAACCTTTGAACTATCAGACAGGCCGACAATCTGGAAGGTGAACTCTTTCTCAAGACTGCCCATCATACCGGTAACAAGCTTGCCAACTTCGATATTAGCAGTTGCAAGGGTGTAGTCATTGGTGATCTTAACCTCGGGGTTGTTGGCATCCTGAACATTGTAATTCAGATTCAACGCCTTATTCCAGCCGCCCTGCACTTCCACTTTGACCGTCTTTGCACTGCTATCGTAGGACAAAACCGTCGTATCAATCTGGATTCTTTCAGAGTTGGCAGCATTGATACTGTAGAATCTCGTATCATCTGCTTGGTTTGCAAAGGTGTTACCGTTTCCCGTCAGGCTCTTCAATGCATCGATAACAGATGTTTTTTCGGACAGAGACAGGGGTTTCAAAGAAACCACAACATTGAAGCTTCCTGTAGAAGACACCACAAAGATCCGGTTTTTGCTGTTTTCCTCGCCAATGGGGAAGACCTGATTGGCACAGCTGGTTATCACTTTGCCACCTGCATCCACCGTGAACTTATTGGCCTTTACTTCAACGTTATCACCAACCATGCCGCTGGCATTACAAGTATAGTTAGCAACTTCCGTTCCACTTTCTGTAATGGTATAATTACCAGGCTTCATGTCAGGGACAGTCCAACGGAGCACAAAGGAACCGTCCGACTGAGGAATTGCTACCGACCCACCCAGTGGCAAATTATAAGTAATCCCGTTTCCGCTCATTGTCACTTTGAACTGGGGGTTCATGTCTGCCCTTGTAATTCCGGTGACCTTTTTTTCAACTTTTAAGTAGGCGGTGTCCGGTTGCAACTGATCTCCACCGGGGATATATTTTCCGTAATAAATTTTGTCGCTGTCAATGGTTCCATCAAACTCTGCCTTCTGAGTGCAGGCTTCATCCGTATACCATCCAGAAAAGACATAGCCACTGTAAGTATTTGTTTTATAGCCATTCTCCTCAGGTTTAACAATATCGCTTTCAGGTCTTCCCTTGATATGAGCAGAACTGTACTTCGTCACGTCCAGTCGCTCAAACACGGTCTCGTTTGGTTTCTTCACCATAAAGTCCACGTTGCACATATCACTGAACGTGATACGAGCATCCAGATGGTAGACATTGTAACCGACACTAACACTCGGCTTATTGTAGCCACTTTCCGGCGCTCCGTAAGGCAAACCGAGGTTAATCCATTCCACAGTATAATATGGCTCCTTGGGCGCAGCTCCACTTGCATCCCAATAGATATAGCCCTGGTCACTGTCAGCTACTGCGGACTTTTTGTCCAAGCCAATCTTGGGATACAGCTTTTTCCCGTTGCCGTAGTCATAATTTGTACTAAAATATCCACCAAATTTATGCGTTCCGGTAAACGGCTCCAGAACGATGGTTTTGTTATCAATGTAACTCAGAATCGTGGCAGTATTCTGGGTAGCACCCGGTTTCCCCTTGATTCTTGCAATGCCGATACCATACCAGTTCGCATTAGAACTAGTCTGACTGCCATCCCACACCAGACCGGGTTTCAGGGCGTAGAGATACAGAGGCGCATAGCTATCGGCTGCCCGTTCATCCAGCAGTTCAGTATCATACCCATCCGTCCGCACAACCACAAAGGGGCTGAAGCTGGAGGTCTCAAAGGTCAGGGTGCCGTTGGTATAAGTAAGGACATCCAGAATCTCCACATTGCCATCAGAGGTCTCGTGGAGCACTTTCAGCGTGTCGGCAGTTGCACCTTCCATTTCCGGCAGTTTGTCCAGACCGGAGACGGTAACGGCAGCCTTCTTGCCCTTGGTCGGCTGCACCGTGTCGCCCTTGGCGTTCTTGGGGGAGATCTTCAGGCCCAGAATGGGAGCCATACTGCCAAAATCATTCGAGTGCTTCTCGTAGAACTGCTGCATGGACTCATCGCCCATGTGGCTGACGCTGAGGTGATCTGCGGCAGAGGGCAGATTTTTCACCTCCACCGGCAGATTGACGCTCTTCGTGTTGCCGTCCTCGTCCTCGTAGGAGGCAGAGGCCTTGGTTTCCAGATTCACAGGCACGGGGTTCTTGTCCACCAGATCCTCGTGATCCACGGGCTTTTCCTCATCGGAGCCAACGGTACCGTCCTTCCATGCGGCGTAGACGTTCACGGTGGTGGTCTTGTCGTCCAGAATGTTGCTGGTGGGGTCGGTGAGGTTCAGGCGCACCCGGTTGCCAAACTCGTCCAGCGTGTACCAGTAGTCAAACAGCCGCAGTTCGCCCTTGGGGTCCCGGTTGGAGGAGGGGTTCTCGATGTAGCTGCTGTAGTCCGCAATGGTCTCTGCCCGGGGCACAGCCTGAATGAAGTACAGGTTCCACAGAACCTCACCGTTCCGGGCCAGATACTCGCTCTCCGTCATATTGTTGATCTGTGCCTGAGCGGTAATGTCCTGCAGGTCGTTGGCGTTCAGCTCCTTCAGCCAGAAGCGGTAGACCACCATATCCTGCAGCTTTTTGATCTCGTCGCCGGAAACGACCACTTTGTCATCAGGCTTTTCCACCACGTCGTCCTCGTGGGTCATGGTGCTGGAGCTGGTGTCGTACTCAATGACGGTGCCCCACTCTGTTTCCTTAACGTTGGGGCCGCCGTCGAGGTTGTCCTCGCCGCCTTCCACAGGCCGGGTGGCAACTTCGTCCTCGCCAAAACCGGCAGCCTCGCCGCCGTCTACAGGCCGGGTGGCTTCCTCCTCGCCGAAACCGGCAACTTCGTCCCCGCCGAAACCGGCAATTTCCTCCTCACCGGAATCGACAACTTCCTTGTACTCGGTTGCAAACACCGGCACAAGGCAGGTGCAGATGACCGCAAGCGCCAGACAAAGCGCAAAAACGCGCTTCACCAGCCTATCTTTTTTTCCGTGATGATTTTTCCGCACAGTGGAGCCCTCCCTGCATCATAGTATTTTTGGCAAAGCCAAGGAAAAAGATATCCAACCTTTGTCGGTCTTCTTTCTCTCGGCAGGTTATTTTTACCAGACAAACCCATTATCGTAATTATAGCATGTATATCCAGTATTTTCAATAGTGAAATTTTATTTTTCCTTCCCCTTTTCAGACAAAATATTCTGCGATATACAGCACGTTATGAACCGCCGTAATATATTGCGGGGAGTATCGCAGTCTAACTTATCCGCACCGCCCGCTTCATTGATATATCACGCGGTTTTGTGTTATACATTCGCAGTTTCACTCTCTATAATACATGAAACGCAGATTCCTTTCACTTTTTTTCGAGATTTTTTGAAAAAAGTTTTCGGAGCCCTCTCAGTCAAAGCTTGACGGCTTTGCCAGCTCTCCCAAAGGGAGAGCCAATTGCGGCTCGACCTTCAGCGGCATTTACCGCCCAAAAACCTGCCCAAAGCTCCTGTTTCCCTTGCAGATGCGTTGGCTCCCCCCTCGGGGGAGCTGTCGAGCGAAAGCGAGACTGAGAGGGCTTTCCCCCACCAAAAAGCGCCCCCATCACTCAAAGGAGCAATGGGGGCGCTTTACCATATTACAATGGGTTCCGCTTATTCAGCCTTGGGGGCTTCGGGAGCCTTTGCCTCCTCAGCCTTTGCGGCGGGCTCTGCCGGAGCGGCAGGAGCGGCAGCGGGCTTCGGAGCCTGCTTCACCACGGGCTTGGGGGGATTCGGATCGTCCTTCAGCGGGAAGAGGATGATGTGCTTGGGGCACTTCTGGGCGCACATGCCGCAGCCCTTGCACTTGTCGTAGTCCACACGGGCCACGCCGTCCACAACGTGGATGGCATCAAACTTACAGGTGCGCTCGCACATGCCGCAGGCAATGCAGGAGGTGGTGCAGGCCTTCATGGCAACGGGGCCCTTATCCTGATTGGAGCACATGACCACGGGCTTGCGGGGGCCGCCTGCATCGATCATAATGACGTGCTTGGGGCAGATGTTGGCGCAGGCACCACAGCCGGTGCACTTGTCCTTGTCCACCTTGGCCACACCGTCCACAATGTGGATGGCATCGAACTTACACACCTTGGTGCAGTCGCCCAGGCCGATGCAGGCAAAGGTACAGGTCTTGGGGCCGCCGTACAGGGTGGCAGCAGCAGCGCAGGTCTGGATGCCCTTGTACTCGTAGCTGGGCTTGCAGTGCTCGGAGTTGCCCTGGCACTGGACCACAGCCTTCTTCTCCACAGCGCTCGCCTCACCGCCCATGATCTTGGCAATGGCGGCAGCAGCCTTGGGGCCGCCGGGTGCGCACTTGTCGCAGGGAACACCGTCCATAACAACGGCCTTTGCGTAGTCGGCACAGCCAGCGTAGCCGCAGCCGCCGCAGTTTGCACCGGCCAGGCAGGCAGAAACTTCTTCAATACGGGGGTCTTCCTCAACCGCCATGAACTTTGCGGCCAGCACCAGAACAACGGCACCGATCGCGCCCACGATGGTACAGAGGATCACAGCAGATACAATATTCATAATCCTGTTCCTCCCTTACAGCGTCACGTTGAACAGGTTTTCGACGAGACCGCCGAAGCCCATAAAGGACAGGCTGGTGATGGCTGCTGCGATCAGGGTGATGGGCAGGCCCTTGAAGGGTGCCGGGGGATCGCAGGCTTCCACACGCTTGCGCACGCCGCTGAACATGACCATGGCCAGCATAAAGCCGACACCTGCACCCACGGCACAGACCAGAGCCTCAATGTAGGCAGCGGCAAAGCCAAGGGTAGCAACATCTGCGCCGTAGTCGTCCACGACCAGAATGGTCACGGCCAGCACGCAGCAGTTGGTGGTGATCAGGGGCAGGTAAACGCCCAGAGAATTGTACAGTGCAACAACATACTTCTTCAGGAAGATCTCGATGAACTGCACCAGCACTGCAATGACCAGGATGAACACGATGGTCTGCAGGTAGCCCAGGTCAGCCGGGTTCAGAACGAAGATCTGGATGGGGAAGGTGACAGCCGTTGCCACCAGCATAACAAAGATAACAGCGCCGGACATACCAATGGAGGAATCCAGCTTCTTGGAAACGCCCAGGAACGGGCAGATACCGTAGAACTTCACCAGCACGTAGTTGTTCACCAGGATCATGCTGAAGAAGATCGCAGCAAGTTTGACTAACATCTTATTCTGCCTCCTTCTTCAGGTTGTCGAGGTCGCAGCAGCTCTTGCGCTCGATGCGGGCATCCAGCTTGCCTTCCAGCCAGACGCAGCCGGCCATCAGCACGCCGTAGCAGAAGAATGCGCCGGGAGCCTGGGTCATAATGCTCATCTTGGCCATGCTCTCGGGCAGGACCTGGAAGCCCAGCCAGGTGCCGCTGCCCAGGATCTCACGGATGGAGGCCATCAGCACCACGGTAAGGGTGTAGCCGATGCCCATGCCGATGCCGTCCAGTGCGGAATCCACCACATTGTTCTTGCAGGCAAACATCTCGGCACGGCCCAGAATGATGCAGTTGACAACGATCAGGGGCAGGAACACGCCCAGTGCGGTGTACAGGCTGTCCATGTAGGCGTGCATCACCATCTGAACGATGGTCACGAAGCCTGCAATGATGACGATGTAGCAGGGCAGATGGACTTTAGCGGGGATCACGTTGCGCAGCAGCGAGATCAGGATGTTGGAGCACACCAGCACGAAGGTGAAGGCTGCGCCCATGCCCAGCGCGCTGGAAACTGCCGTGGTAACAGCCAGGCAGGAGCAGGTGCCCAGAACCAGACGCAGAACGGGGTTTTCTTTGATGATGCCGTTGGTAAGGATGCTTACCTTGGACTTGTTTTCGCTTGCCATTTCTTACCAACCTCCTTTATGCCAACTCGTTGTAGCAGTTGATGCAATCGTTGATGGCGGCAAACAGAGCCTTAGAGGAAATGGTTGCGCCGCTGTATGCGTCGTAGCCCTGGCCCAGGGTGATGTTCTGGGTTCCATCCATGCCATCGAACTGAGCAAGGAAGCTGTCGGTGGCAACGTTGCTGCCAATGCCCTTGGTCTGGGTAGAAGCGTCCACCCAGATGCCGGTGACAGTGCCGTTGGTGTCGAAGCCGATGATGACAGACAGGATGCCGCCGTCAAAGCCCTTTTCCTCAGCCTTGATGGCCAGGGAGCCGTCGGTGGCCTTTACAGCACCGGTGATGTTCTCGGTGGTGTAGTCGGTCACTTCGTCCAGATCGGAGGCGCTGGAAACGGTGGGCATCACGTCCACATAGGCAGCCAGCGTTGCGGCCTTCTGGTTTTCCTCAATGATGGGAGCCGTAAAGGAGTTGACCATGGCCAGCAGCAGGCTGACGATCAGTGCGATCACGCTCAGCACAACAACAGGCTTTACACTGGTCTCCCAGGAAGAATTCTTATTCATTTGCCAGCACCCTCCTTTGCTTTCTTTGCAGGCTTAACATAGCCGTAAGGAGTCTGACGGGTCCAATCGTTGATAAATGGGACCCACAGGTTCATAAACAGCAGCGCGAAGGAAACGCCCTCGGCGTAGCTGCCCCACTGACGGATGGCGAAGGTGACGATGCCCAGGCACAGGCCGTAAATCAGCTTGCCCTTCAGGGTAAAGGGGCTGGTAACGTAGTCCGTTGCCATGAACACAGCACCGAACATCAGGCCGCCGGACAGGATGCCGACCAGTGCGCCGTGCAGGCTGCCGGTGGAGATCAGGTAGAAGATAAACATGCTGCCGATGTAAGAAGCGGGGATGGCGATGCTGATGGTCTTGGTGGCCACCATATAAATCAGGCCCAGCAGGATGGCCAGAGCGCAGGTCTCGCCCAGAACACCGCCGTGCACACCCATGAACAGGTCCAGCAGGCTCAGCTTGCTGGTGTCAGCCACAGCCAGCGGGGTAGCGCTGGACAGCTGGTCAACCGCTGCATCGGGGAACACCCAATTGTTCATGGAACCGGCAAAGCTGATGAACAGCACGATACGGCCCACCAGTGCAGGGTTTGCAAAGTTCATGCCAATGCCGCCAAACAGCTGCTTGACCACGATAATGGCAACCAGGTCGCCGATGATGAGCTGGCCGATGGGCATACCCACGGGCACGTTCATGGCCAGAATGATGCCGGTGACCACAGCGGACAGGTCGCTGATGGGGTTTGCCTTCTTCAGCAGCTTGCAGTACAGCCACTCAAAGGCCACGCATGCCACAACGGACACTGCAGTGACCAGCAGGGCACGCGCACCAAAGATGATTGCAGAGGCCACCACACAGGGGCACAGGGCAACGATCACGTTGGCCATCAGGCTCTGGGTCGTTTCCTCACTGCGCAGGTGCGGGGAGGCCGAAACAATAAGCTTCGTATCCATTACTTATTGCCTCCTTTTTTGATTTCACCAAGGTAGAACGCCTTTGCCAGGCCCATCATCTGGGTGCAGGGGCGCTTTGCCGGGCAGACAAAGGTGCAGGAGCCGCAGTTGAAGCAGTAATCAACGTGCAGCTTGCCCAGCTCCTGAACGTCGCGGGCTGCATAAGCCTGGTTGACCTCCACGGGCTCCAGACCCATGGGGCAGTACTCCACGCAGCGGCCGCAGCGGATGCAGGGGTTGACCTGCGGGGGCTCTGCAGCAGCGGCGCTGAGCATGATCAGGCCGGAGGTGGTCTTGGTGGTGGGGTAGCTCAGGTTCTCCACAGCGGGACCCATCATGGCACCGCCGGCAACCACCTTGCCCAGCTCCACGCCGCCCTTGATACCGGCAGCATTCAGAACATCCTCGTAGGCAGTGCCCACGGGAACGATCAGGTTCTGGGGCTTTGCGCAGGCATCGCCGTCCACGGTGATGGTGCGCTCGACCACCGGCATACCGGTAGCCAGGTACTTGCCCAGGGTAGAAACAGAGGTCACGTTCATCACGATGGCACCTGCATCTGCGGGCAGACCGCCGTGGGGCACCTCGCGGCCCAGGCACTTCTCGATCAGGATCAGCTCTGCGCCGGTGCCGTAAACACTGGGCAGTGCCTTGACCTCGATGGCG
>ENA-USUG01000970-USUG01000970.1-human-gut-metagenome-genome-assembly--contig:-NODE-970-length-49700-cov-6.892006_pt1 | contig 49700 bp, 43 predicted proteins | sample MGYA00250059_ERZ773394 | MGnify/ENA primary metagenome ERZ773394 (study PRJEB29103, sample SAMN06111957) | human gut metagenome | biome: human gut; feature: ankylosing spondylitis patient; material... | reverse complement strand
GCGTTATCCTGAACCATCTTTAGAAAAAAGGTTCAGCCGATAATGAATGATGAGTATATCTGCTGAATGATTCCATCTTTCAGGATAACTCATTCAGTATCAATATAAAATTGGTAAACTGAAGGATGAAGCTTACAGGTAATTGTTGCACTGAGAGTATACAAAAAAAGGGATATCTGTGTTCATCCCCTATAAATATCGGGTGAGCCTAAAGCTACGCTGTACAACATGATTTATTTGATTGTACAGCGTAGCTTTTTATTTATTATAGATAATAGCAATGTTTAATATCCGGCAGCTTTTGATATGAATTTTGGAATATCGGTGTTATCGATTCTTCCGTGAAATTGTTCAGCGCCTACTCCGATAGCGAATACCGGTACATATCCATCGGAATGACCTCCACTGGTCCAGCCAACCAAAGCTATGTCGTTCAGAATCTCTTTTGCCAAAGCAGCCATAGGCTCATCTTTGAAATATTCGCTTTCTTTCATTTTAACTTCTTTTCCGGAAAAAGAGTGTTGATACTCTTCTTTCAAAAGTTGTTCCTGTTTTTCATTTAAAGTAATAGCATCCCAGAATCCCATATTTTCTTTGAGTAATGCTTGAATATCTTCCCAGGAAACTTGATTCTTTTTGTTCTTTCTTAATTCATTAATCTTTTTGGAAAGTGCTTCTTGTGATATTTTCTGATTAGCCAATGCCTTTAGGTTTAATTTATAAGGACCTTTCCCAAGAACGATTCCTCCGGTTTCATGATCGGCAGTGATAACGATAAGTGTTTCATCGGGATGCTTTTGGTAAAAATCGTATGCCAGTTTGACGGCGTTATCCATATCTATTACTTCTTGGAATACAGTTGCTGCGTCATTACTATGACATGCCCAATCTATTTTTCCGCCTTCTACCATGAGAAAGAATCCCTTATCTTCACCTTTGGTAAGGAATCGTATCGCACTTTCCGTAATTTGTGAAAGAGTCAAGTCATCAGCTTTACGATCAATAGCAAAAGGCAAGCTGGCATTGTCTTTTCCATCCTTTTGCATCAGAATCATTTTATCTGTTTGCTGGCATTTCATGTTAAATTCGTCAAAACCTTTGGTTATGGTATAACCGGACTTGTCAAATAAAGTATAGATGTTTTCAGCATTTTTATCTTTTTTGCCGGTTGGTTGAAGAAAACCTGAGCCTGCATAAAAGTCAAAACCGGCTTTAGGCAAATCGGTTGCTATTTCATAATACATTTTTCTGCTTGGTTGGTGGGCATAGAACGCTGCAGGCGTGGCATGGTCAATGCTGACACTTGTTGTAATACCGACTCTTCTTCCGGCTTCTTTTGCTTTAACTGCAATGCTATATATGTTAGTAGTGTCTTCGTTTACACCGATTGCGCTATTATAGGTTTTTTCCCCTGTGGCAAGGGCTGTACCTCCGGCTGCGGAGTCGGTAACTCCATTGGTTGCAGAGAAAGAAGTAGCCATTGTAGCCATTGGGAAACTGGCAAAGCATAAAGGAACTGTTCCTATTTTTCCTTGAAGTTCTCCCAAATACATTTCTGTACCATTTACTTGGTTCACACCCATACCATCACCAATAAAGTAAAATACGTATTTAGCTTGCTTGCCTTGAGCAACTCCTGCTGTTGTAAAGCTGAAAAATGCAATGAATGCAAATGCCAGCACATAAAATCTTCTTTTCATTTAATATGGTTTTATATTCTTTGGGGACAAAGGTCGTAAAAACGTTTGAAATAGTTATTTCATTCGTTTTAAAAAAGCTTTAACTCGTCTCATGATTTTAATTCCTGTCATAACGCCGTCAAATATGGCCAAACCGGTATTGAAACTTTGCATGATAGGATGGGCGGCTTTTTCAGTGGGGGTAGGAGCAAATGTCTTTTTTACAGATGAGATAATCACACTTCTTTGTTTCTCTATTTGCAGACGGAGCGCTTCTTTACGCTTGCCGATTTCTTCCAAAGTGATTGTTTTCTGTTGAGTCGTATTATCCATAATCCGTCTATTTATTTGAGTCATTAAGAAATAAGTTGGCGAGGAAATTAACCATCGGGTTTATGAATAACTTCTTTCTGAAAAAATAGGCGATTGCCATTAACAAGAATGTTATTCCGGCTATAATGACAAAACTGTATTGTAATCCGCCAACTATGGGAGCGAGAAAGTGGGCGAAAGCAAATAATAGATAAAACAGGGCTATCATTCCCAATACGACAAGAATCAGCACCATTGTAAAGGTGGAGATGAGAATTGTCATCTTTTCTACAATTTCCAGTTTGGTATAATCCTTTTGTAGGATAATATACTTTTTAATGTCAGCATATAACTGCTGTAGGTTATCTATATTTTGGTCGTCTGAGAACATTGTTTTGTTATCTATAAGAGTATACAACATAATAAAGAGTGTCTAAAAAGAGATAATCACTTTTTAGACACTCCATTTAATTCATTCTTCACCTTTAATTTCGGATGCGATCTGATCGACCAACTCGTCCATTTCGTTACGATTTAATTTGATTCCTTTTTTACGAAGGATTTCAACGATTCTTGCACGAGTGTCTTCTCCTTTCTCTGGAGCAAATAAGATACCAAGGGCAGCTCCTACGGCAGCTCCGCCTAAAAATGCTGCTAATACACTTAAACTTTTCATAATTTTTTTGTTTTGAGTTTCTACAAATCTAACGAATTTATCGTGAAGTTGTTCGATTGTTAAGTTATTTTTTATAAATAATGAGTTGCTAACAGATGAATCTATAAATTCGTGACTTCGGTTAAATAAATTTAACCTGTTTAATCGTTCTCTCTATTGAATATAGCGTACTTTTGCCATATTTAATAATGTTAGAAAATCATGAAGGATAAAATAGTATTAATAACAGGTGCAACAAGCGGTATTGGCGAAGGCTGTGCGCGCAAGTTTGCCTCACAAGGAGCTAATCTTATTCTGAATGGAAGAAACATTCAGAAGTTGGATGCTTTGAAAGCAGATTTAGAGAACCGCTTTGGTGTCCGGATATTACTTTTGCCTTTTGATGTACGTGACCGCGAAGCTGCTACGACAGCGATTGCTTCTTTATCGGGTAAATGGGCTGACATTGATATTCTGGTAAATAATGCCGGTTTGGTTATTGGTGTAGATAAAGAATTTGAAGGTAATCTGGATGAATGGGATATTGTTATCGATACGAATGTGAAAGGATTGCTTGCTATGACACGCCTTGTTGTACCGGGTATGGTAAAGCGTGGACGCGGACATATTATTAACATCGGCTCTATTGCCGGAGATGCCGCATATCCCGGCGGAAGTGTGTATTGTGCAACAAAAGCTGCTGTGAAAGCCCTTTCCGACGGACTTCGCATTGATTTAGTGGATACACCCTTGCGTGTGACAAATATAAAGCCCGGTATGGTGGAAACAAATTTTACGGTGGTGCGTTATCGTGGTGATAAAGAGCGTGCCGATGAATTTTATAAGGGTATCAGACCGTTGACCGGTGATGATATTGCCGAAACGGTTTATTTTGCAGCTTCTGTTCCCGAACATATTCAAATTGCAGAAGTGTTAGTTATGCCTACCCATCAGGCTACCGGTACGATTTCGTATAAAAAGATAGATTGAATAATAGTTGAATAAGGTAAAATATTAATTAAAGCAGAGAATAGATATGAAAAAGTTAGCGATTTTAGGTGTCGGACTTTGTGTAGTGCTGGCATTTACCTCTTGTAAGTCTAGTGAAAGTGCGTATAAGAAAGCGTATGAGAAAGCAAAACAACAAGAATTGGCAGAACCGGAAGTTACGGCTCCTGTAGAAGTTGCTCCGGTGGTAACGGCTCCGGTTGAAGCTCCTAAAACTACTTCGACAGCTTCCGTACGTGAAGAGAAAGTGACAGTAGTGACCGGTGACGCAAACGGATTGAAGAATTACAGTGTTGTTTGCGGAAGTTTTGGCTTGAAAGCAAATGCCGAGAGTTTGAAGGATTTCTTAGACGGACAAGGATATAATGCAATTATTGCATTCAATGCGGATAAAGCGATGTATCGTGTGATTGTCAATACATTTGATGACAAAGCGTCTGCTGCCAATGCAAGAGATGCATTCAAAGCAAAATATCCGAATCGTGAAGATTTCCAAGGTTCTTGGATCTTATATCGCGTATATTAATAAAGGGATTAGGTTCCGGTGGTAAGAGTTTTTTCTTATCACCGGTTCAAGGAAAGATGCCAGAGTGATCGAATGGGGCGGACTCGAAATCCGCTATACGGCTTTGCTGTATCCAGGGTTTGAATCCCTGTCTTTCCGCTTTTAATATTGAAAAACAATAAGTTATGGAGATGGAACTTGTGGGTTCTATCTCCATTTTTATTATGAGCATTTATTGGAAACATACTTCTTATGAGTGGTTTTAGCAAGAATGTTTAGAATATGTTTAGAGAATAATCAGTGTTCGCTAAATACAGTTTTATAAATATTCTTCTGATGTAAAAATGAGCTTTACAGCAAATAATATACGAAACTAACGCGTTATATTTGCAAAAATAAAAAGCTAATGATATGGAACAATTAGATGTATTCGATTGCTCGAATGTGCTTATAGCGTGTTATTTTACTGATGATCGGGGATGTGCTCACGAAAACCGGGAACATACGCTTATTTACTTGTGTTCCGGAGAATTGGAAATAGAGGAACGTGGAAAGAAAACTATTTTGCATCCTGGAGATTGCGCCTTTATGCGACGTGACAATCGAATGTGGTTACATAAAAGAGTCAAGGAAGGTAAACCGTATCGTTCTGTTGTACTGAAGTTTTCAAGGGCTTTTCTTCGAGAATTTTATCAAACACTTGGTCGGCAACAAGTTCCGACAGATTCTAAACGAGAAAAAGTAAGTCTGCGTGTATTGCCGAAAAACAGATTGGATATACAATCATTGTTTGGATCGGTTATTCCGTATTTTGATGCGGGTAAGAAACCTTCAGAGGAGGTTTTGAAACTGAAGATGATTGAAGGAGTCTATGTCTTGCTCAATACAGACAGGAATTTCTACGCTTCTTTATTTGATTTTGTAGAACCTTGGAAGATTGATATTATTGATTACCTGAATGAAAATTACATGTGTGATCTTTCCATGAATGAAATTGCAAGTTACACAGGACGTAGTCTGGCTACATTCAAAAGAGATTTTGCCAAAGTGAGCGATTTAACACCCCAAAAATGGATTATCAAACGACGTCTTGAAGCAGCACATGATTTAATTAAATCAGGGAAAAAGAAAGTTACCGAAGCCTGTTTCGATGTGGGATTTAAGAACTTGTCTCATTTTTCCAGAGTATATAAGGAAACCTACGGTGTTGCACCGTCATGGTAGAATGAATCTTTCAATAAAAAATGAGCTTTTTGGCAAATATCGTAAGACTCTTTTGGCGTTTTATCATGAAAGTTAAACATTGATCATTGTGAATGTCTGATTTAAAAATCGTATGATATGAAAATAAGAGTAACTTCATTCGTTTTATTATTAATTTTAATATTTCCTGTAATGGTAAGATCACAAGTTAAAATCCAGCAAACGGTCGGGCATGATGCACTCGGCGATTTTGCACCCGAGTTTGCGCGTCTCAATGACGACATTCTTTTCGGAGAAGTGTGGAGTCGAAATGACCTTCTTTCTCTCCGGGATCGTTCTGTAGTAACTGTTGTTGCGCTTATGGCACAAGGACTGACCGATTCTTCGTTTAAGTATCATCTTGAATCGGCAAAAAAGAACGGAGTAACAAAAGATGAAATAGCGGAAATCCTCACTCATGCCGCTTTTTATGTGGGGTGGCCTAAAGCGTGGGCGGCTTTCCGTATGGCAAAGGAGGTATGGACCGGTGATGCTGAAAGTATCGCTATTGATTCACTTAATGCGTATGCACAATCTATTATTTTTCCGGTTGGTAAACCGAATGATGCCTATGCTAAATATTTCATCGGGAAAAGCTATCTCGCACCTATTGTGGCGACAGGTGTTCCCATCGCTAATGTTACTTTTGAACCGGGTTGCCGTAACAATTGGCATATACACCACGCTACTAAAGGCGGCGGACAAACACTCGTATGTGTTGGGGGTCGCGGTTATTATCAGGAATGGGGAAAGGAACCGGTAGAGCTATTGCCCGGTGATGCTGTTCATATTCCGGCAGATGTAAAACATTGGCATGGAGCAGCTCCTGACAGTTGGTTCTCTCATCTTGCCATAGAGGTTCCCGGTGAGAATAGTAGTAATGAATGGCTTGAGCCTGTTAATGATAAAGAATATTCAAAATTAAAATAAGATGAAACATATAATATTGATATTTATGAGCCTTATCTGTTTTAGCTGTTCGTCAAAAGCACAGAAACAAACAGCAGATATTAACGCACAGTCCGACAAGAGAATTCTTGTCGCCTATTTCTCTTGTACCGGAACCACTGAAAAGACGGCAGATGCCATTGGTAAAGCGGTTGGTGGAAAGCTCTATCGGATTACTCCGGCCGAAGCCTATACATCGGCAGATCTTGATTGGAACAATAAGGCAAGCCGAAGTTCAGTTGAAATGACTACTGAAAACTCACGTCCGGAGTTAGGCGGTGAGCAGATTGACATTGAGGATTACGATGTAGTATTTCTCGGCTATCCGATATGGTGGGATTTGTGTCCGCGTCCTGTCAACACATTCCTTGAAAAGTATGACTTTTCCGGTAAGACTGTTATCCTGTTTGCTACTTCTGGAGGAAGTTCAATAACCAATAGTGTAAAACAGCTCAAGAAACTTTATCCAAAGATCGTATGGGGAGAAAGCCGATTACTTAACGGAGGTGTCAAGCAAGCCGGAGAATGGGCGAAACAAGTGATTGAATAGTCTTGTGGAAGAACTTTGCGTCGCCGTGGATTTCTCATGATAGTTGCATTGGCTACCTACCGGACTTGATTAGTTTTCTGCTTATTGGAGATCGTTATAATGCCGAATAGCAGAAATAGGTAGAACGAAAAAATCAGCAAAAAAGGTAACTTAATCCGTGATTTGTTTAATATCGGAGCAGATAAACTGTACTACCTTTGTTCCATATTATTAATTAAACAACAAAAAGATATGAAACCTTACATTATCAGTCATATGATGACATCTGTTGATGGCCGTATCGACTGCCCAATGGTTGGGCAACTGAGTACAGACGAATATTACATTGCATTAGAAAAACTTGGCTCTTGTTCAAAACTGTCAGGACGTGTAACCACTGCATTGGAATGTTCGGTAGTAAAAGAGGAAGGAACCCCGATGGTGGGAAAAAAGATTGGCGGAAAATCGGTACATGTTGCCCGGCAGTCAGATATAGTCTGGTTACGCTACAAAATGAAATGAAACTAATTATGTAAAAATGATGAAGATACAGACAATTGCCATCCTGACGTTTCTAACCTTTACAAACGTCATAGCATCAGAAATAACAACGGTAAAGGATATAAAATCAATTGATATGGATACATTAGAATTAACGCAAGAGTGGGATAAGAGATTTCCGCAGAGCGACAAAGTGGAACACTCTAAAATAACCTTCCATAACCGCTACGGTATTACGCTTGCCGCAGACTTGTATAAACCGAAAAATACGCAAGGACGTCTGGCTGCTATTGCGGTAAGCGGTCCTTACGGAGCTGTGAAAGAGCAGGTTTCAGGCCGTTACGCACAGATTCTTGCCGAGCGTGGCTTCTTAACCATTGCATTTGATCCTTCGTTCTACGGAGAGAGCAGTGGTACACCCCGTTACCTCACTTCGCCCGAGATTAGCACGGAAGATTTCAGTGCGGCAGTCGATTATCTGACTATCCGTGATGATGTAGATCCGGAACGTATCGGCATCCTTGGTATTTGCGGTTGGGGTGGTTTCGCCCTCAATGCCGCGGCTAATGACCCGCGCATCAAGGCTACAGTAACCTCGACCATGTACGACATGAGCCGTGTGAATGCCAACGGGTATTTCGATACCATGAGTGCAGATGACCGTTACAGGTTGCGTGAACAACTCAATGCGCAGCGCACCGAAGATTATCGCAACGGCAGTTATGAACGCAACGGTGGTGTGGTAGATCCTGTTCCTGAAGATGCCCCGCTTTTTGTTCGTCAGTATCACGACTATTATAAAACGGCGAGGGGATATCACCGTCGTTCGCCCAATTCCAACGAGGGAATCAGTAAGACCAGTTCTTTGGCATTTATCAATATGCCGCTCCTTACTTATATCGGTGAAATACGCAGTGCCGTCCTGATGGTACATGGAGCTGAAGCTCATTCACGGTATTTCAGTGAGGATGCCTACAAACGGTTGATGGGTGATAATAAAGAACTTTTGATTATTCCCGGTGCCAATCATGTCGATCTATATGATAACCTTGATGTAATACCTTTCGATAAGATAGACGAATTCTTTAAGGAAGCCTTGAAAGGAAAATAAACACTGAACTTCCGAACAAAGCAAATTGAGCCTCGCAACAAAGACGTTGTGGGGCTTTACTTTTACTTTTGTACCAAACTAATGGATAAAAGCTTATTCTTTTTGAGTAGCAAAGAATTAACTTGGATCAGTTAATGTTTGGATGAGTACGGTCGATTGTTTGCAAACGATAGGAGTTTGTCATCAATCGACCGTATGTTTGTTTACAAACGTCCTTATGTTTTTTTCAATCAACCTGATGATTTTAAAAAACATCGAGGTCATTTTTAGAAATTTCATGCTGTATTTGCATAAATCGAAATTACTTTTTTCTACCTTCACCTTATCACTTTTGCTGTTTTATTATTGATTGGTAGCTTGTTGCGGTGAAGGTACTTTTTTAGTTGAGAGTAGAGAAAGCCGATGGTTTACGGATGACACGGATGGAGCTGATGAAGACGGATTTCTTTTTATTAATCTGTTATAATCAGCCTAATCAGTGTTATCCGTGTACCAAGTTCTCTAAATCTCTTGTATAAAAAGTTGATCTATATTTTTGCAGTTCAATTCTGAACTACTTTCACTGTAATCGTTTGTTTATAAATGATTTATGCTCGAATGGTGAAGAGTGAAGGCAAGATGAGTTAAATTACTCAAATAAGCAAATTAAAGAAAAAACAGGTTGAAAACACCTAAGGGAGCGCTGCCCTACGCCTAAGAGGGTGTTGCCTTACACCTAAGGGAGCGTTACCTTTCGTCCCCTTGTGCGTAAGCCATCACTTACGGGGGCGATAGATGATGACGTGTGGATGCGCGTAGATTGTTCTATTTCTAAAGAAAGTGTTCTGTTTGAAATATACTTTTAGTTAAAGTTTTGCATAGTAAAAAGATGTAGTATAATTAATAATCAAATATTTGCATCCTGTTCATTTTTTGTCTACTTTTGACGCCTCAATCGAAAAAGTAGACGGATGAAATGTCTGCTTTTTATTTGTCATTACGCCCTTTATGAAAACTTTTTTTGTTTGTGGCGTTTTTACTAAGATGAAAAAGATGGATAAAGATACTTTATTTAGTGCAATAAAGGCTGCATTGAGAGCCGGATTCGATATATTAGAGATTTATAATGATCCCTTATCTGATTTTGGTATTGAAAAGAAGGCAGACAATTCACCCTTGACAATTGCAGATAAAAAAGCGCATGAGACAATTGCTTCGTTTCTTGTAAATACACCTTATCCGATATTGAGCGAAGAAGGTAAAAAGATGGATTTTGCAGAACGTGAGAATTGGAATACTTTATGGATCGTAGATCCGTTGGACGGAACAAAGGAATTTATCAAGAAAAACGGTGAATTTACGGTGAATATTGCATTGGTGAAAAATAGAGTTCCGGTGATGGGAGTGATTTATGTGCCGGTAAAACAGGAACTTTATTTTGGGGAAGAAGAGTTAGGGGCTTTTAAATTGTCGAATATTTCTTCTTTGGATGAAAATGACTCGATAGATAAATTGATTGCCCGTTCCAATAAACTGCCTTTGGATAGTGCGAACGATGATGACACGTATGTTGTTGTTGCATCCCGTTCCCATCTAACTCCGGAAACGGAAGCCTATATCGCAGAGGTACGAAAAGAACATCCGTCTGTTGAAATGGTATCCAGTGGCAGTTCCATCAAAATATGTTTGGTAGCTGAAGGAAGTGCAAATGTATATCCTCGTTTTGCTCCTACAATGGAGTGGGATACGGCAGCGGGACATGCTATTGCGAGAGCCGCCGGAAAGGAAATTTATCAGGCGGGAACTAACAAGCCTCTTGTATATAATAAGGAGGATTTGTTGAACCCTTGGTTTATTGTAAAGTAGAAGTAGAAAGGTAAAGAGATACATGAACTTTGAAGTCATATTTGTATTACTTGTATTAATCGGGATGGTAGCCGCTTTGGTCTTAGACAAGATGAGACCGGGTATGGTACTGTTTTCTGTCGTTGTTATCTTTCTCTGTGCCGGTATTCTTTCTCCTAAAGAGATGATTGAAGGGTTCAGCAATAAAGGGATGATAACAGTTGCCATGCTTTTCCTTGTAAGCGAAGGGGTACGCCAAAGCGGAGCATTGGGACAGGTGATTAAAAAACTGTTACCGACAAAGAAAACCACCGTTTTTAAAGCGCAAGCCAGGATGCTTCCGACGATTGCCGTTATTTCAGCTTTTCTGAACAATACGCCGGTAGTGGTTATATTTGCACCGATTATCAAACGTTGGGCGAAGAAGGTAAACCTGCCTGCTACAAAATTTCTTATTCCTTTATCATATGCGACAATATTGGGAGGGATTTGTACTTTAATCGGTACTTCTACCAATTTGGTTGTTCACGGTATGGTATTAGAGGCCGGCTATGAAGGTTTTACAATGTTTGAACTAGGTAAAGTCGGTATTTTTATAGCTATAACAGGTATTGCCTATCTGTTTTTATTTTCCAGTAAATTATTACCCGATTCACGTGCGGATGTTGCCGGAGCGGAAGTGGAAGAAGAAGCGGAAGTAGAACATTTACACCGGGTAGAAGCAGTATTAGGACCTCGTTTCCCGGGTATAAAAAGAACACTGAAAACCTTTGACTTTAAACGTCACTATGGAGCTGAGGTGAAAGAGATAAGGAGAGGTGGACGCAGTATTGTAACGGGGATGGATGAAGTTGAGTTACGTGAAGGTGATACGCTTGTTTTGTTGGCCGACAGTTCCTTTATTCCTACATGGGGAGAGTCCTCTGTCTTTATCATGCTTGCCAATGGAAGTGATGTGGACCCTTCTGCCGGAAAAAAGAAACGCTGGTTTGCACTTGTTTTATTGATTTTTATGATTGTAGGTGCTACAGTCGGTGAACTTCCTGTGACAAAAGAAGCTTTCCCCAACCTTAAACTGGATATGTTCTTTTTTGTCAGTATTACCACCGTATTGATGGCTTGGACAAAGCTTTTCCCACCGAAGAAGTACACGAAATATATATCTTGGGATATTCTTATCACGATTGCTTGTGCTTTTGCTATTAGTAAGGCGATGGAGAACTCCGGTTTTGCGGCTCTTGTTGCTAAATATATAATAGGTCTTGCCGACAACTACGGACCTTATGCCTTGTTGGCAGTTGTGTTTATTATCACTAACTTATTTACTGAGTTGATAACTAACAATGCGGCAGCGGCGTTGGCTTTTCCGGTAGCGCTATCTGTTGCCGACCAGTTGGGAGTGAGTCCTACACCGTTCTTTGTCGTTATTTGTATGGCTGCATCGGCTTCGTTCTCCACACCGATTGGTTATCAGACGAATTTAATTGTGCAAGGTATCGGCAACTATAAGTTTACGGATTTCGTAAAGATTGGTTTGCCGTTGAATATAATCGTATTTTTATTATCCATATTTTTAATTCCTTTATTCTGGAAGTTTTAATTTAATGTTTTAAGATGGAAGACAACCACATATATCCGATATTTGACCGTATGCTGGGTCGTAAAGATAAAGAAGAAATGCTGAAACAGCATAGTGTGATGATTTGGTTTACCGGACTGTCCGGTTCCGGAAAAAGTACGGTAGCCATAGCATTGGAACGAGAGCTTCATAAAAGAGGATTACTTTGCCGTATCCTTGACGGAGATAATATCCGTAGCGGTATCAACAATAATTTAGGTTTTTCAGAAGCAGATCGTGTTGAAAATATCCGTCGTATAGCCGAAGTCGGGAAATTGTTTATAGATTCAGGTATTATTGCCATAGCCGCTTTTATCAGTCCGAATAATGATATACGTGAGATGGCTTCCAATATTATCGGAAAAGATGATTTCTTGGAAGTATTTGTGAATACGCCGTTGGAAGTGTGTGAAGAAAGAGATGTGAAAGGTTTGTATGCAAAAGCCCGTAAAGGTGAAATTAAAAATTTTACAGGTATCAGTGCTCCATTTGAAGCACCGGAACATCCGGCCCTTTTATTGGATACGTCCAAATTGTCTTTGGAAGAATCAGTCAATAAATTATTGGAACTGATATTGCCTAAAGTATGTAATTGTAGAAAATAATATAATATATAAAACATGTCAGAGTATAAATTAAGCCACTTGCAGGAACTCGAAGCTGAGTCGATACATATTATCCGCGAAGTGGCGGCGGAATTTGAGAATCCTGTAATGCTTTACTCCATCGGAAAAGATTCGTCAGTGATGGTTCGTTTGGCGGAAAAGGCTTTTGCGCCCGGTAAGGTACCGTTCCCGTTGATGCATATCGATTCAAAGTGGAAGTTTAAGGAAATGATTCAGTTTCGTGACGAATATGCTAAAAAATATGGTTGGAATCTGATTGTTGAGTCCAATATGGAAGCATTTCATGCCGGCGTAGGTCCGTTTACTCATGGAAGTAAGGTACATACGGATTTGATGAAGACACAAGCATTGTTGCGTGGATTAGATAAATATAAGTTTGATGCAGCCTTTGGAGGTGCACGCCGTGATGAAGAGAAAAGTCGTGCGAAAGAGCGTATCTATTCTTTCCGTGATCGCTTCCACCAATGGGACCCGAAGAATCAGCGTCCCGAGCTTTGGGATATTTACAACGGACGTGTACATAAAGGTGAGAGCATCCGTGTATTTCCGTTAAGTAACTGGACGGAACTTGATATCTGGCAATATATCCGATTGGAGAATATACCTATTGTTCCTCTTTATTTTGCAAAAGAACGCCCTTGTGTAGAGATAGACGGTAATTTGATTATGGCGGATGACGATCGTTTGCCGGAGAAATATCGTGATCAGATTAAGATGCGTATGGTTCGTTTCCGTACTTTAGGATGTTGGCCTTTGACCGGGGCTGTGGAGAGTAATGCAGATACAATCGAAAAGATTGTGGAAGAAATGATGACGACGACTAAGAGTGAACGCACTACCCGTGTCATTGATTTCGATCAGGATGCAAGTATGGAGCAAAAGAAACGTGAAGGGTACTTCTAATTATGAAGAATTAAAATCAAGAATTAAGAATGGATACAAAATTAGATATAAAGGCTTTCCTCGACAAAGACGAACAAAAAGACTTACTTCGTTTGCTGACTGCCGGTTCTGTGGATGATGGAAAGTCAACGCTTATCGGTCGTTTATTATTCGATAGTAAAAAGTTATATGAGGATCAGCTCGATGCCTTGGAAAGAGATAGTAAACGAATGGGTAATGCCGGTGATCATATTGATTATGCATTATTACTTGACGGTCTGAAAGCAGAGCGTGAGCAGGGCATCACAATTGATGTGGCTTATCGTTATTTCTCTACTAACAATCGTAAGTTTATCATTGCCGACACTCCGGGACACGAACAATATACCCGCAATATGATAACCGGCGGTTCGACTGCCAACCTTGCAATCATTCTCGTCGATGCCCGTACAGGTGTGATTACACAAACTCGCCGACATACTTATCTTGTTTCCCTGTTAGGAATCAAGCATGTGGTTTTGGCTGTCAATAAGATGGACTTGGTAGATTTTTCAGAGGAACGTTTTAATGAAATAGTGGGTGAGTACAAGAAGTTTGTGGAACCGCTTGGTATTCCGGATGTAAACTGTATTCCGTTGTCGGCTTTGGATGGCGATAATGTTGTGGAGAAGTCTGACCGTACTCCATGGTACAAAGGCATTTCTTTATTAGACTTTTTAGAAACGGTTCATATAGCTAGTGACCATAACTTCGATGATTTCCGTTATCCGGTTCAGTATGTATTGCGTCCGAATCTTGATTTCCGTGGTTTCTGCGGAAAAGTAGCTTCCGGGGTTGTTCGTAAAGGAGACACGGTGATGGCATTACCTTCAGGGAAAACGTCCAAGATTAAGAGCATCGTAACTTATGACGGAGAACTGGACTACGCATTTCCTCCCCAATCTGTGACGCTTACATTGGAAGATGAGATAGATGTGTCTCGTGGAGAGATGCTTGTACATCCCGATAATCTTCCGATGGTAGACCGTAATTTCGAAACGATGTTAGTGTGGATGGATGAGGAGAATATGGATATGAATAAACATTTCTATATCAAGCAGACCACAAATTTAACCCGTGCTCATATCAGCAATATTCGTTATCGTGTGGATATCAATACAATGGAACATATTGAAAACGTTCCGGCGTTGAAGTTGAATGAGATTGCCAATGTGGTATTGACTACAGCCAAACCTTTGTTCTTCGACTCATATCAAAAGAATAAAGCGTGCGGTTCTTTTATTTTGATAGATCCGATTACTAACAATACCAGTGCGGTAGGTATGATTATCGACCGTGTGGATTCTAAAGATATGATATCAGAAGAACTTCCTGTATTGAATCTTCCGAAGTTAGGAATAGGAGAGGAACATTATGAAGCGATTGAAAAGGCTTGTAAAGACCTCGAACGTCAGGGAGTAGCCATAAATATAATAAAGTAAAGAAAGATGGGATTACTTGAATTTAATAAACTGCCGATTAATACATTGGTAGGAGCAGATTGGAAAACCTTTCATGATATTACGAAAGGAAGGGATATTGATAAAGGTTACCGTCAGAAGTATTATTTAACGAAAGGTGTATGCCGTTTATTAAGTCTGTTGAAACCTATACAGGATAGCAAATACAGGAAATTATTGGCAGATAAACCTTTGGAAAATGACCCGGTGTTTATTTTAGGACATTGGAGAAGCGGTACAACCTTTGTTCATAATGTATTTTCTTGCGACAAGCATTTCGGTTATAATACCACTTATCAAACCGTTTTTCCTCATTTGATGATGTGGGGACAGGCATTCTTTAAAAAGAATATGTCTTGGTTGATGCCGGATAAACGTCCGACGGATAATATGGAATTGGCTGTGGATTTGCCGCAGGAAGAAGAGTTCGCTTTGTCGAATATGATGCCTTATACGTATTATAACTTCTGGTTTTTACCTAAATATATGCAGGAGTATTGTGATAAATATTTGCTCTTCAATGATATTCCTGAAGAAGAGTTGAAAGTATTTGAGGATGTCTTTACAAAGCTGATTAAAATTTCGCTTTGGAATACAGGCGGTACACAATTCCTTTCAAAGAATCCTCCTCATACCGGACGTGTAAAGGAGTTGGTGAAGATGTTCCCGAATGCGAAGTTTATCTATCTGATGCGTAATCCTTATACGGTGTTTGAAAGTACACGCAGTTTCTTTACGAATACGATTCAACCGTTGAAACTTGAGAATATTTCTAATGAGCAGATTGAAGAAAATATTTTGTCTGTTTATGCAAAGCTTTATCATAAATATGAAGAAGATAAAAAGTTTGTTCCAGAAGGGAATCTGATTGAAGTGAAGTTTGAGGATTTTGAAGTTGATGCGATGGCCAAGACAAAAGAAATCTATGAGAAATTGTCTATCCCGGGTTATGAAGCTGCTAAAGAGGATATTGAGAAATATCTGGGACAGAAGAAAGGATACAAGAAAAACAAGTATACCTATGATGCCCGTACCGTGCAATTGGTAGAAGCAAATTGGGATTTTGCTTTGAAAGATTGGGGATATACGTTATAGTTGGCGAATAACCATATTACTGAGAGATTTGAGTATTAATAAAATAAATAATAATATGTATAAGAAATTAGGCTTAATGTTATTTCTGGGAAGCATGTTCGTTTTTATGCAAGCTCAGGAGAGAGTAGTACCGATACCTTTTGGCGATATGAATAATTGGGTGACTAGAAAAATACACGAATCAGGAATTATAGGTGGTGCTACGAAATCTGTTTATGCCGTTGGTCCTACCCAAACAATAGAAAAAAACGAGGCTTATGAGAACTTGGGCGGTTCTCCATGGGCTACTTCCAATGTTTTTGCAAAAGTAGCGGGAATCAGTAAAACAAATGTTTCCGTGTTTCCTGAAAAGCGGGGTGACGGATATTGTGCCCGTTTGGAGACGCGTTATGAGAGTGTGAAAGTATTCGGATTAGTTGATATAGAAGTTATTGCTGCCGGCTCACTCTTTACAGGAAGTGTGCATGAGCCCATCAGTGGAACAAAAAATCCGATGAGAATGTTAAATATGGGTATTCCTTTTACGGAAAAGCCGAAAGCGCTTCGTTTTGACTATAAAATAAAAATGTCGGGAGAATCGGATAGGGTTTGTTCTACAGGATTCAGTAAAAAGACGAAAGTAAAAGGAACGGATTATCCGGTGGTTGTACTCCTTCTTCAAAAGAGGTGGGAAGACGGGAAAGGAAATATTTATGCTATACGTGTAGGCACGATGGTGCTACGTTATGACAAAAGTACCGATTGGGTCAATGGAGCCACTTATCCGATTCATTACGGGAATATCACTAAAGAACCTTTCTATGTGGAAGAATGGATGAAGATACAGGATCAAGAACGATATTCAACAAATAGCAAAGGTAAAAGCGTTCCTGTAAAGGAAATGGGATGGGGTACGGCAAATGATATGCCTACACACATGGTGTTGCAGTTCGCTTCCAGCCATGGAGGAGCATATATCGGTTCACCGGGTAATGCGATGTGGGTGGATAATGTTGCATTAGTCTATTAATTCATGGGGAGGATATTGGCTCTGGATTATGGAAGGAAGCGTACAGGTGTTGCCGTAAGTGATCCTTTAAAGATTATAGCGAACGGATTGACTACTGTGCCTACTCATGAGTTACTTGTTTTTTTGCAAAATTATATGGTAAAAGAACAAGTAGAAAGGATTCTTATCGGCCTTCCTAGGCAGATGTCCGGAGAACTGTCTGAAAGTATGAACTATATACGACCGTTTGTAGCCCGTTTGAAGAAAACATTTCCTGATATTCCGGTGGAGTTCGTTGACGAACGTTTTACTTCCGTCTTGGCACATCAAGCCATGCTCGACGGGGGATTAAAGAAAAAAGAACGGCAGAATAAGGCATTGGTAGATGAGATCAGTGCAACGATTATTCTTCAGTCTTATTTAGAGAGTAAAAGAACATAATTAAAAAACGATAAATATGATATTACCTATTTATACATACGGGCAACCTGTATTACGCAAAGTTGCGGAAGATATAACTCCTGACTATCCGGAGTTGAAAGAATTGATTGCCAATATGTTTGAAACAATGACGCATGCGGAAGGTGTGGGACTTGCTGCTCCGCAGATAGGACTTCCTATTCGTATAGTAACGATTGACTTGGATGTGCTTTCAGAAGATATGCCTGAATATAAAGATTTCCGTAAGGCATTTATTAATGCGCATATACTTGAAAAAGAGGGGGAAGAGGTTTCCATAGAAGAAGGTTGTTTGAGTTTGCCTGGCATTCATGAAGCAGTTAAGCGTAAAAACCGTATTCATGTAAAGTATCTGGATGAGAATTTGGAAGAACATGATGAATGGGTGGAAGGATACTTGGCCCGTGTAATGCAACATGAATTCGACCATTTGGATGGTAAAATGTTTATTGACCATCTTTCTCCGTTGCGCAAACAGATGATTAAAGGAAAATTGAATGCCTTGCTGAAAGGTAAAGCGCATTGCACCTATAAGGTAAAGACCGTGAAGTAATCGGTATGTCGGTATGACCCTGCCGTGGGTCACCCTGCCACCCTGCTGTGGGTTGCTTCATCACCCTGCTGTGGGTTACCTTACCACCCTGCCGTGAGTCGTCATGTCGCCCTCTGCAGGGTGTATTATGATTGCCGGACAGATCTTTGTTGCTGTGAAAAAAAGTTATATCCCTTGCCACTTCATTCTAAATCATTACTTTTGCTAACTATTGATAACTAGAAGGTAAATGGTGAAAAGAATTATAATATGCCTCCTGTTGTATCCGGCTTTGTTGTGTGCACAGATCAATACAGACAGGGTGATGACAATAGGACGGAACGCTTTATATTTTGAGGACTACGTATTGTCTATCCAATATTTCAATCAAGTGATAAATGCTAAACCGTATTTGTCCGAACCTTACTTCTACAGAGGTTTGGCAAAGATAAATCTGGATGATTATCAGGGAGCGGAAGAGGATTGTTCGGAAGCGATTAAGCGCAATCCTTTTGTGGTTAGTGCTTATCAGGTGAGGGGTTTGGCAAGAATTAAACAGGATGATTACAAGGGGGCGATAGAAGATTATAAGGTTGCTTTGAAATATGATCCGGAAAATGTAGGTATCTGGCATAATATGGCGCTTTGTGAGATTCAGGAAAAGAATTATGATCAGGCAAAGGATGATTTAAACAAGTTGCTTAAAATATCTCCTAAATATACAAAAGCTATTTTGATGCGTGGAGAAGTGTCTCTGAAACAGAAAGATACGATTCAGGCAATGAAAGATTTTGATTTGGCGATTGAAATGGATAAGTATGACGGTGATGCGTGGGCTTCGCGTGCGATACTGAATCTGCAGCAAGAGAGATATAAAGAGGCTGAAGGTGACTTGGATCAGGCTATTCATTTGACACCTAAGAATGCAGGTAATTATATCAATCGTGCATTAGCGCGGTTCCATCAGAATAATCTGAGAGGTGCAATGAGTGACTATGATTTTGCGTTGGATGTAGATCCGAATAATTTCCTTGGACATTATAACCGTGGTTTGCTTCGTGCACAGGTAGGTGATGATAACCGTGCTATCGAGGACTTCAATTTCGTTATCGAAATGGAGCCGGATAATATGATGGCTATCTTTAACCGTGCCGTATTGCTTGATCAGACAGGAGATTATAAGGGGGCAATAAAAGACTATTCCAAGGTAATCGAGGAATATCCTAACTTTTTGACCGGCTATCATTATCGTGCTCAGGCTCGTCGTAAGGTTGGTGATATCAAAGGTGCGGAAGCTGATGAGTATAAGGTGTTGAAAGCAGAGATTGACCGTCAGAATGGTGTAAAACAGAATGATGTCGCTGATGCTAACGGGGATAAGACCCGTAAGAAGTCGGATAAGAATATGAATAATTACCGGAAAATTGTAGTAGCCGATAATTCGGATTCCGAACCTACTTATAAGAGTGAATACCGGGGAAAGGTACAAGATAAGAATGTCACTATTACGCTTGAACCGATGTATGTGCTGACTTATTATGAGAAGCCGAGCGAAGTCAGACGTCAGGTAAATTATTATAAATATATTGATGATTTAAATCGTAGAAAAGCGTTGTCTTCCAGATTGTTGATAACTAATCAGGAAACAGCTCTGACGGAAGCACAGGTGAAAGAGCATTTTGCCTCTATCGATGAACATACTTCTGTTATCGTAGAGCATCCGAATGATGCGATAGCCCGTTTTGCACGTTCACTGGATTTCTATCTGGTGCAGGATCTCGACAATGCAATTGCTGATTTGACACAAGCTATTATCTGTGATGGTACATTCTTCCCCGCTTATTTCAACCGTGCGCTTATCCGTTATAAACAGTTAGAATACAATAAAGCGGAAGATGAAATGAACCGTACTGCGGGTAATGCTGTAATACCTAAACCGGAAGTGAAGGTGATGGATTATGATATTATAAAGAATGATTTGGATAAAGTTATAGAATTGGCTCCTGATTTTGTCTATGCTTATTATAATCGTGGTAATGTGCTGTCAGTCTTGAAAGACTACCGTGCGGCGATTGTGGATTATGATAAGGCTATAGCTTTAGATCCTAATTTCGCAGATGCTTATTTCAATCGAGGGTTGACACATATATTTCTTGGCAATAATCGTCAGGGTATAGCAGATCTGAGTAAAGCGGGCGAATTGGGTATTGTATCAGCTTATAATATTATAAAACGTTTTACAGAACAAAAGGAATAACATTTTTTAGATAAAAGAGAAGAAACTAAAAAGAATTAGTTATTTTTGCGTTTCAATTAAAGAGTATAAACATAAAATTATGATAAAGATAACATTTCCTGACGGCTCTGTTCGTGAGTACAACGAAGGAGTTACCGGTCTGCAAATAGCAGAAAGTATCAGTTCGCGCTTGGCGCAGGACGTTCTTGCTTGCGGCGTAAACGATGAAACACGTGATTTGAATTTTCCTATTAATGAAGATGCAACAGTTGTTCTTTATAAATGGGAGGACGAACAAGGTAAACATGCATTTTGGCATACGAGTGCCCACTTATTGGCAGAGGCTTTGCAAGAACTGTATCCGGGCATTCAATTTGGTATCGGTCCGGCTATTGAAAACGGATTCTATTATGATGTAGATCCGGGTGAAGCTGTAATCAAAGAAGCCGATTTGCCTGCTATTGAGGCTAAAATGGCAGAATTAGCTGCAAAGAAAGAGGTTTTGGTTCGTCAGAACATTGCTAAGACAGATGCTTTGAAGATGTTTGGAGAAAGAGGTGAAACTTATAAATGTGAGTTGATCTCCGAATTGGAAGACGGCCATATCACAACTTATACACAAGGTGCGTTTACAGACCTTTGTCGTGGACCGCACTTGATGAACACAGCCCCTATTAAAGCGATTAAGTTACTTTCTGTGGCTGGTGCTTATTGGAGAGGGCATGAAGATCGTAAACAGCTGACACGTATATATGGTATTACTTTCCCGAAAAAGAAAATGTTGGATGAATATCTGGCAGTTTTGGAGGAAGCAAAGAAGCGTGACCATCGTAAAATCGGTAAGGAGATGGATTTGTTCATGTTCTCTGATACTGTGGGTAAAGGACTCCCTATGTGGTTGCCGAAAGGTACTGCATTGCGTATCCGTTTGCAGGATTTCTTACGTCGCATTCAGGCACGTTATGATTATCAGGAAGTGATGTGTCCGCCTATTGGTAATAAACTGTTGTATGTTACTTCAGGGCATTATGCTAAATATGGTAAAGATGCTTTCCAACCTATTCATACTCCGGAAGAAGGAGAAGAATATTTCTTGAAACCGATGAACTGTCCGCATCACTGTATGATTTATAAAAATACGCCGCGTTCGTATAAGGATCTTCCTTTACGTATTGCTGAATTCGGTACGGTTTGTCGTTACGAACAAAGTGGTGAACTTCACGGATTAACCCGCGTGCGTAGCTTTACACAGGATGACGCCCATATTTTCTGTCGTCCGGATCAGGTTAAAGATGAATTCCTTCGTGTGATGGATATTATCTCTATTGTATTCCGTTCAATGAACTTTGAAAACTTTGAGGCACAGATTTCTTTGCGTGACAAAGTGAATCGTGAAAAGTATATCGGTAGTGATGAAAACTGGGAGAAAGCAGAACAGGCTATTGTTGAGGCTTGCGAAGAAAAAGGATTGAAAGCGAAAGTTGAATATGGTGAAGCTGCATTCTATGGTCCAAAACTCGACTTTATGGTGAAAGATGCTATCGGTCGCCGTTGGCAGTTGGGTACTATTCAAGTGGATTATAACTTGCCGGAACGCTTCAATCTTGAATATATGGGATCTGATAACGTGAAACATCGTCCGGTAATGATTCACCGTGCACCGTTTGGTTCAATGGAGCGTTTTGTTGCTGTTCTAATCGAACATACGGCAGGAAAGTTCCCGTTATGGCTTACTCCGGAGCAAGTTGCTATTTTGCCTATCAGTGAGAAATTCAATGATTATGCAGCAGATGTAAAGAAATATCTGGCTACTCAGGATATTCGTGCGATAGTTGACGATAGAAATGAAAAAATCGGTCGTAAGATTCGCGATAACGAAATGAAACGTATTCCATATATGCTGATTGTCGGTGAAAAAGAAGCAGCAAACGGTGAAGTTGCGGTTCGTAAACAAGGTGAAGGAGATAAGGGAACCATGAAATATGAAGAATTTGGTAAGATTTTAGCCGAAGAAGTTCATAATATGATAAATAAATGGTAACTTTGTCGCCGCTTATAAAAGCATGGACATATTGTATGTCTGTAAACGTTGCTTTTAAGCTTAACTAATAAACAATTTGATAATAAACAAAAAACAAACAGGTACTAAAGGTTATTTAATGAAGAATGACAGTTTAAAAGGGCAACATCGAATTAATGAACAAATTCGTGCCAAAGAAGTCCGCATAGTGGGCGATGATATTGAATCTGCGGTTTATCCGATCTCTCAGGCCTTGAAGATGGCTGAAGAGCATGAGATGGATTTAGTTGAAATCTCTCCAAATGCCGTTCCACCCGTTTGTCGTATTATTGATTATTCAAAATTTCTTTATCAGTTAAAGAAGCGTCAAAAGGAACAAAAAGCAAAACAGGTTAAAGTAAATGTAAAGGAAATACGTTTCGGGCCTCAGACAGATGACCATGATTATAACTTTAAGTTAAAACATGCAATTGGTTTTTTGCAGGATGGGGATAAAGTGAAAGCTTATGTATTCTTTAAAGGCCGTTCTATCCTTTTCAAGGAACAAGGTGAAGTGTTGTTGCTTCGTTTTGCCAATGATTTGGAGGATTATGCAAAAGTAGAACAGATGCCGTTATTGGAGGGTAAGCGAATGACGATTTTTCTTTCTCCTAAAAAGAAAGATGCTCCTAAAAAAGCAAAGCCGACAGAAACAGAAGAATAAAATGTGTAACGTGCAGGTATAGTACGTTGCCATATAATTTAATAATTTAAAATAAATAATTAAGATGCCAAAGATCAAGACTAACTCCGGTTCTAAAAAAAGATTCGCTCTTACCGGAACAGGTAAAATCAAAAGAAAGCACGCTTTCCACAGTCACATTTTGACTAAGAAAACTAAAAAGCGTAAAAGAAACTTATGCCACAGCGGTTTAGTTGATGCAACTAACGTAGCACAGGTTAAGGAACTTTTAGCAATGAAGTAATCATAAGCGTACAACGTATTATTTTAAGTATTAACCGAATGCATTAGCTTGAAGTTCGCTACGTGAAGTAACGACGCTAACATTCAAAAAAGAATTAAAACTATGCCAAGATCAGTAAATCATGTTGCTTCAAGAGCAAAAAGAAAGAAAATTTTAGGACTTACCAGAGGTTACTTTGGTGCAAGAAAGAATGTATGGACAGTAGCAAAAAACACTTGGGAAAAGGGTTTGACCTACGCATACCGTGATCGTAAGAACAAGAAAAGAAATTTCCGTGCTTTGTGGATACAGCGTATTAATGCTGCTGCTCGTTTGGAAGGAATGTCTTATTCTAAATTAATGGGTGGTTTGCATAAAGCAGGTATCGAAATAAACCGCAAGGTTTTAGCCGATTTGGCAATGAATCATCCGGAAGCTTTTAAAGCGGTGGTTGCTAAAGCTAAAAACGCTTAATAAGAGATTTTTAAGAATTAATGAGGGACTGTTTACATTGTAGGCAGTCCCTTGTTTTTTATTATTAGTCCGAATGATATTTGCTAGTGTGAGTAAATTTTTCTTTTGATTGAAATCTAATTATCAATATACAGTCGATTGTTTTCAAACAATAGGAGTTTGTGAACAACGGACCGTATGTTTGTTTTCAATCGACCGTATGTTTTAAAATCATTAAGGTGCTTTCTTAATTCATCGGGATGTTTTTTTTATTCAACCGGCTTGGGGTAAATGCTGCATTTTGCTGACATAAATACCAGTTAAAACAGAATTATTCTCATTCATCCTTCAATCCTTCAGCCTCTGTATATTATATCTGATTATCAGTGAGTTATCATGAATCTTTATCATGGAGAAGATTCAGCCGATAAAACAGATTGCCCTACATATCTTCTGTCGAAGACTATCCTGTTGTAGGTTTCTCAAATATCTGTTTACTCAGTCTTTCAACTGAAGGATAGCATCCTTCAGTCTAATGTGTTATGAATCAAGCGAAAATCCGGAAACTGAAAGATGAAAGAGCTTTGAACGAATCAGAATTATCTATGGTTTGGTTGTCTTTCTGTTTAAACAGTTTTAGCTTTTATAAGCAAAGAAAAAGGGGCGTTTTCTTGCTTATTTAAAGCAAAACTTCTATATTTGTGTTAGTAAAATATTAGCCGCATTGGTTTGACTGGGAAACTCATCAAGTAAATCAGAAAACCGAGACAAGCTTCGCTTCTCAATGGCGGGCCACACCTTAGGGTAGCATTTATGCCAGTGGATTACAAAGAGGACGAGCACTCAAAACATGTCATTCGGAGTTTCATCACATCTATACCGGTGCGGCTTTTTTATGTCCTTTTTTAACGAATTGTGTCCGATTCTTAAAATGTCCTATTCCTAAGAAAAGTATTCTGATAATTAAAAACTGTCATTAAATTAATTGATTTAATAATAAAATCATATTATATTGATGAAAAAAGTTAGTGAAAACTTCATTTGTTTTAAAAGTTTGCTACCTTTGCCGCTATTCTTGTTAGTGGTAAATTCATTAAATTCAATTTAATTATGATGAAAAAAATGTTTATCGGTGCAATCTTGGCTGCATATATGTGCACTCCTTTGGGTAGTCAACAAGTAGTGGCTCAGCAAAAAGATAACTTGAAAGGAGAGATTTCATTATCCGGTGCTTTTGCTCTTTATCCAATGGTAGTGAAGTGGGCGGAAGAATTTAAAAAGATTCATCCTAATGTGCGTATTGATATCTCCGGGGGTGGTGCCGGAAAAGGTATGACGGATGCACTTGCAAAAGTCGTTGATTTAGGGATGGTTTCTCGGGATATTCATGATGTTGAGATAAAGAAAGGTGCGTTTGCTTTTGCTGTGATAAAGGATGCGGTTGTTCCGACTATCAATGCAAATAATCCTGTTATGGAAGATATAAAGAAGAAAGGATTAAGCCGTGAAGTTGCATTGAAACTTTGGAATGGGGAATATGAAACGTGGGGACAAGTATTAGGTACTGACAGTAAAGTTCCGGTTCATGTTTATACACGTTCGGATGCTTGCGGGGCTGCAGAAACATGGGCTGCTTGGTTTGATAAACGTCAAGAAGATTTGCAAGGTACGGCTGTATTCGGTGATCCGGGTGTAGCATCAGCTGTTCAAAAGGACAAGGTCGCTATCGGCTTCAATAATATAGCTTATGCTTTCGATCAGAAATCCAGACAACCTTATGAAGGTATGGCTATTATTCCTTTAGATGTTAACGGAAATGGAAAAATAGATCCGGAAGAAGATTTTTATTCAAGTTCCATGCGTTTGATTACTGCTATTATTAAGGGACAATATCCTTCTCCTCCTGCACGTAATCTGTTTTTGGTTGGTAATGGTGTGCCGACTAAACCTGAGGTAATAGAATTTATTAAGTTTATTCTGACTGACGGACAAAAATATGCTTTGGGTACAGGGTATATCCCTTTACCGAAAGCCACAGTACAACAAGAATTAGCTAAACTTAAAAAGAACTGATTCTCATGTCATTTTCTCTATTAAAACGGAGGATTTATAAAGATAACTGTGCAAAATCGTTGATGTTTACATTGACGGTTTTGTCTTTATTCCTCTTAGTCTTTATGGGAGTAGGGTTATACCTGAAGTCCCGTATGATTTTGGATGAATATTCCTTGTGGACATTGCTCTCTACGGCTGATTGGAAACCTTTGAAGGGTTCGTTTGGCTTTTTACCTTTCATTGTTGGTACATTGGCAGTAACGGCTCTTTCAATTTTAATAGCGTTGCCTATTGCTTTATTAACAGCATTATATCTATCGGAGTATGCTTATTCGTGGACCAAACGGGTGGTTTTTCCGGTATTGGATATATTGGCCGGTATTCCTTCTGTCGTATATGGGGTGTGGGGTACTTTAATTATTGTTCCATGGATTGCCGATAGTTTAGGGCCGAACTTTGTTGATTATACTAGTGGATATACGGTGTTGGCTAGTGGTATTGTTCTGGGTGTCATGATATTGCCGATTTTAGTAAGCCTTTTCATAGAGATATTTACGATTGTTCCGCAGGATTATAGAGACGCGGCTGCTTCGTTGGGAGCTACTAAATGGCAGATTTCCAGTAAAGTTATTTTGCGCAAATCATTACCGGGTATTATTGCTGCAATAGTACTTGCCATATCGAAAGCATTTGGAGAAACAATTGCGGTATTAATGGTGTGCGGTAATTTTGCTGAAATTCCTCGCTCATTGTTTGATCCTTGTTATCCGCTTCCGGCTTTGATCGCTAATAATTATGGAGAAATGCTTTCATTGCCCTTATATGAATCGGCTTTGATGTTTGCTGCATTTATTTTATTCTTTATTATATTGGTATTCAATGTAATATCTCGTATTATGCTACAGAAAATAGAAAAGAGTTTTAAACTATAAGAATAATGTGATATGAAGCTAAAATTTATAAAAGATAAACTGTTTCGGGTTCTGATGATTATTTCCATGCTTATAGTTTTTGCTTTTCTGGGAAGTATTCTTATCACTATACTGAAAAACGGTTGGCCTGCAATGTCTTGGGATATGGTTACTAAACTTCCGGGCGGTGGTTTTTATATCGGTAAAGAAGGTGGTGTCTTGAATGCTATTGTCGGTTCGCTTTATATTGTAGGAGCATCTACGGTATTGGGCTTGATAATCAGTATTCCGATTGTGTTCTTTATTAATATCTATTTGAAAAAAGACTCTAAGTTGGCAAACGTTACTCGTTTATCGTTTGATGTACTTTATGGTATTCCTTCTATCGTTTATGGAGCTTTTGCTTTCACTATCATGATATTCTTCGGATTGCGTACTTCGTTATTGGGAGGTATTATTGTAATTACTTTGCTTATTATACCGATATTTGTCCGTTCGATGGATGAAGTGGCCCGTCAACTGCCGAAAGATTTGTTGGATGCTACTTATTCGTTGGGAGCGACTCGTTTTGAAGTGATAAAAGTTGCCATTCGGCAAATAGCGCCGGGTATTGCTACTGCTACACTCTTATCTATTGGCCGTGCTATTGGTGATGCAGCAGGAGTTATGTTTACGGCAGGATTTACAGATAGTATACCGACTTCTTTGAATCAACCGGCGGCAACGCTACCTCTTTCAATATTCTTTCAATTAAGTAGTCCGACGCCGGAAGTAAGGGAACGAGCCTATGCAGCTGCATTGCTTTTAACGATCATCGTACTGATACTAAGTATAGTCGGGAGAATGATAACACATAGATTTTCAAAAAATAAGATAAAATAATGGAGAAAGAACCTTCAAATTTTGCGAATGCTTTCCAGCGTTTCCAGGAATGGAAAGACGGGAATAAAGAGAATAAACCGGAAGGTATTGATATAATAGGAGATAAACCTAAAAAAGATGCTACGATAGATATAGAGAAACTGCATGTTTACATACAGGATAATCATATTTTAAAAGATGTGTCTTTGAAGCTTTATGATAAAAAAATCACTTGTATCATAGGGCCCTCGGGTTGTGGTAAGACCACCTTGTTGAAGAGTATCAATCGTATGATAGATACAACCGAACATATTCGGGTGGAAGGAAGTGTTTTGGTAGATGGCGAGAATATTTATGATCGTAAGGCGGAGATTACCCATATTCGAAAGAAAATCGGATTATTATCCCAACGTCCTACACCATTGCCGATGTCTATTTATGATAATATTGCTTTTGGATGTCGCATACATGGAACTCGTAATAAGAAAGTGTTGGATGGTATTGTGGAAAAATACTTGCGTGCTACGGGATTATGGGAGGAAGTGAAAGATCGTTTACATAATGCTGCGTCTGCACTTTCCATTGGGCAACAGCAACGTTTATGTTTAGCAAGAGGATTGGCTGTTGAACCACAATTCATATTGGCAGACGAATCCACTTCTGCATTAGATCCGGTTTCAAGTAAGCATATAGAAGATTTGTTTATGAAACTTCGTGAACGTTATGGAATTATTATGGTGACACATACCTTGAGGCAGGCATTACGTATCGCAGATTATGTCGTATTTATGTATTTGGGTGAGGTAATAGAACAAGGTACGGCGGATGAACTATTTAATAATCCTAAACATGAGTTGACTAAGCAATATTTAAGCGGAGTATTTAGCTAAAAATATATATCTATGGAAAAGGCATATCTTTATCGGTTATTGAGTTCTCTCTCCCTGGGAGTGATATGTTTGTCTGTATTCGCTCAACATGAGTTTGATTTGAATGCCGAATATAGACCGAGAGCAGAGGTAAGAAGTGGTTATTCACAACCTTTGGCAAAAGATTTATCTCCTGATTTGCTGATGATGCAACGGGTAAGATTGAATGCCGCCTATAAGTCTAAGCTTATAAATGCACGTCTTTCTATCCAAGATTCCCGGGTGTTTGGTGAAGCCAATCAGAAAGGAGCTGCTGTGAATAAAGACGTAAAGGCTCCAAATCTCTTTCTTTATGAAGCGTGGGCGGAATTGGTCTTTCCTAAAGGAATTGCATTTCGTATAGGTCGGCAGGCTTTGAGTTATGATGACCAACGTTTACTCAGTGTGTGTAATTGGAATAACACAGGAAGTGCGCATGATTTGGCGTTGCTTACCTATCGTTTTAATGGGTTTAAAGCTGACTTGGGTTATGCATATAATAATGATCAAAGTAATCCTTTGACCTCCGATTATGATTATGGAACTACTTCGTTTTATAAAACGATGGCTTATCTTTGGTTATCTCAACGTTTTGGACATTCAGGGTGGAACATATCTGCCATTGCTGTCAGTACCGGCTTTCAGGAAACGATAAAAAATGAAGAGGGAGTGGAGTCTTACCAAAACCATTATAAATATACGTATGGTGGTAATGTAGAGTTTAAAAAGAAAGATATTCCTTTTAGTTTATATGCTACGGCTTATGGACAGTCAGGGGAAACGAATAAAGGTGTCGATTTGAGTGCTTTTATGCTTGCCTTAAAGTTGAATTATCAGATAGTGAAACCTTTGGATATAACGGGAGGTATAGATTATTTTTCGGGAACATCTAAAGATGTAGGCAAGAAGAAAAGTAATACTTTTACGGGACTTTATGGTACAAACCATCGCTTTAACGGAGCAATGGATTATTGGACTTCAACGGCGTTGCCTACCGGAGGTTTGATGGATTTATATCTTTCTGCCCGTTATAAGGTTTGTGACCAAGTGACTTTATTGGGCTCTTTTCATTCATTCCGTTTGGCGAAAGAAATGGAAATCAGTTCTAATAAAGGATTGGGTAATGAGATTGATTTGGATATGACCTATAAATTCTGTAAGATTGCTACGATACAAGCCGGATGGAGTACCTATCTGACTTCGGACTTAACGAACGTGGTTAGAGGAGTGACGGGCGTAGCATCGCCGACAAAAGATACGGATACTCGTTTGGCTCAATGGGCTTATCTGTCATTGACAATAACACCGGATTTTTTTACATTTAAAAAGTAAGGGCTATATATGATATTTTATTTCTCAGGAACAGGTAATTCTAAATGGATTGCGCAGCAATTAGCACAGGTGCAGCAGGAAGAACTTATTTCGATAGCAGCAGAATTGCAGCAAAAGGATAATCCGTTCAGGTATCAGCTTAGGAATAATGAAAAGATAGGCTTTGTCTTTCCGATATATTCATGGGGAATACCACCCATTGTATTAGAGTTTATCAGGAAGATTGATTTGGTAGAGTATCATCATCATTATTTGTTTTTTGTATGTTCCTGTGGAGATGATATCGGGCTTGCTAAAGAGATGTTTATAAAATCTGTCCATCGGAAAGGATGGGAATGTCAGTCCGGCTTTTCTGTAATTATGCCCAATAATTACGTGTTAATGAAAGGATTTGATACGGATTCCAAAGAGGTGGAACAAAGAAAACTGGAAGAAGCGGTTCCAACAGTTACAGAGATAAACGATTTATTGGCTAAACGGGTACAAAATACTTTTCATTGTGTAAAAGGTAAGTTTGCCTATGTCAAGACTCGTCTAATTTATCCGCTTTTTGTTAAATATCAGATTACTGCGAAACCGTTCTATGCAACAGATGATTGTATTGCTTGTAAGCTATGTGAGAAAGCTTGTCCGGTAAAGAATATAAAAGTAGATGGTAAACCGATATGGAGTAATAATTGTACTTCTTGTTTGGCTTGTTATCATATATGCCCTCGACAAGCTATTCAATACGGAAAAGAGACCAGAGGGAAAGGACAATATTTTAATCCGAATGTCCGGATATAAATATCTTTATTTTGTAGTAGGACGGAAGAAAATGATCGACCGTATGTTTGAAATCAATCGACCGCACGATTGTTTACGATCATACGGTCGATCGTTTTCAATCGACCGTATGCTGTAATTTGCTTATTATTTGATTAAACTTTGAGCAATTTCTCTGCCGGCAGCAAGTGCTTTCAGATTCATCTCCACAATGTCTTCTCCTTTGCGTCCGAATATATCTCGGATACTGGTTTGTATCTTTTCATAGTCAATACCAAGGAAAGGAGTAGTAGCTCCGAGCAATACGATGTTTGCTACACGTGTAGAACCTAATTCTTTAGCAACTTTGTCCACGTTGAGAACGATCTTATGGGGTAGCTTGTTGATTTCCGTCATAACTTTCTCCTGTTCCGGATAGTTCGGAATATTGATAAACGGTGTTTCATTGGTAACTAACCAACCATCCTGACTCAGATATTCTACATAACGAAGGCTTTCCATGGGTTCGAGCGATATAATCAGGTCGCATTTACCGTGAGGAATAAGGTCGGAAGAAATAGGACGGTCGCTAATGCGCAGGTTAGACTGTACGTCTCCGCCTCGTTGACTCATTCCGTGTACTTCTGCCTGTTTCATGTATAAATTATCTTTCAAGGCAGCCTGACCGATGATTGCTGCGATGGAGAGGATACCTTGTCCTCCCACACCGGATAGAATTATATCTTTTTTCATTTCTTACTTGCTCTTTTTTTTCTTGCCAATGTTTGGATACACTCTCTGCGAGGAATGATGACTGATACTCCTTTGTATTCAATCTCTTCCCGGATAATCTGTTTCATTTCCTCATAGTTCTTTTTCAAAGGAATGACCACGCGGATATGTTCGGGACTTACTCCCAGACCGATGCAGATAGATTCAATCTTTCCGGTTCCGGCAGAATCTTGACCACCTGTCATGGCAGTAGTCTCATTATCAGAGATAACGATAGTTACATTACTGTTCTCGTTGACACAATCCAATAAACCTGTCATCCCGGAATGTGTGAATGTAGAGTCACCTATCACAGCTACGGCAGGGTAGAGACCTCCGTCGGCAGCACCTTTTGCCATAGTGATGGAAGCTCCCATGTCCACGCAAGAATCAATGGCATTGAATGGGGCCATGGAACCGAGTGTATAGCAGCCGATATCACTGAATACTTTATGTGTTGGATATTCTTCTCTTAGCACTTGTGTTAATACGGTATACATATCTCGATGTCCACAACCTTCGCAGAGGGCAGGAGGACGCATTTCGACTAAATTAGGTACGGTAAATTCCGATTTGTTTTCTTTACCTACGGCCTTTGCTACGGAGTCCGGATTCAGTTCACCATCGCGTGACAGAGTTCCATCCAAGCGACCTTTTACTTTGATACCTATTCCGAGATAACCTTTCAGCATACCTTCTACAACCGGTTGACCGTCTTCGAGCACCAATATTTCTTCGCACTCGGAAACAAGTTTCATTAACTGTTTCTTCGGCAGTGGGTACTGACCTATTTTTAATACCGGATATTCGCAACCGTCAGGGTAGTTCTCCATCAGATAGTTGTAACCGATACCGCAAGCGATGATACCGAGTTTTTTATTCGGTGCATCGATGTATTTGTTATAGGGAGATTCTTCGGATGCTTTAACGAACAAGTCTTGCTTTTCGAGCAATACCTTGTAACGTTTGCGTGCGATACCCGGAAGAAGAATAAATTGTTTCGGGTCTTCGCTTAAAGATAGCTTGTTCTGTTCCTTTACGTTTTTGCGTTCCACACCGGAACGGGAATGTGCCAAGCGTGTTACCATGCGCATCAGAATAGGTTCACCCATCTCTTCGGAAAATTCAAATCCGCTGTACACCATGTCGTAAGCCTCTTGCTGGTTGGATGGTTCGTACATCGGTATCAATGCAAAGTCTCCGTAGAAACGGCTGTCTTGCTCGTTCTGTGACGAGTGCATACTGGGGTCGTCAGCTGCAATAACAATTAATCCTCCTTTTACGCCGGTGATGGCTGAATTAACAAAACAATCGGCTGCAACGTTCATGCCGACATGCTTCATGCAAACTAATGCCCGTTTACCGACAAAGGACATACCCAATGCTGCTTCCATTGCCGTTTTTTCGTTGCTGCTCCAGCGACAATGGATGTTTCTCTCCTTTGTGAGAGACGACAGTTGGATATACTCGGTGATTTCTGTGGAAGGTGTTCCCGGGTAAGCGTATACGCCGGACAGGCCTGCATCGATGGCAGCCTGTGCTATGGCTTCGTCACCCAATAAAAGTTGTTTGCTCATACCTTTTAAAAGTGTTAGTCATTTATTAGATACACAAAGGTAATTAATTAAGTGATATTTCAATAGCAAACAGGCTAAAAAATCTTCTTTTTGTTAAGCGCTCTTTGGTATTTTCGGGCGTTGACCTGGTGTTCAGCGTACGTTTTGGCAAAATTGTGTGTTCCGGAGAAGTCTTCTTTGGCACACATATATATATAAGGATGGTGTGTATAGTTGAGCACACTGTCTATTCCTTTTATTGATGGAATGCGAATAGGACCAGGAGGTAATCCTTGATTCTTATATGTATTATAAGGTGAATTTATATTGAGATGTATACCGTATATGCGTTTCAGACTAAAGTCTTGCAAAGCAAACTTTATAGTAGGGTCTGCCTGCAAGGGCATTCCTTTATGCAGACGGTTTATATAGAGTCCGGCTACCATTGGTTTCTCTGCATTATTGTTCGTCTCCTCTTCTACAATGGAAGCAAGAGTACTGACTTCTTCGGGGGTGAGTCCTATTGCTTGGGCTTTATCCAGTCGCTCTTTCGTCCAAAACTTACCATGCTCCTTCTGCATACGTTCAAAGAACTCATCTGCACTGATGTTCCAATACATTTCATAAGTATTGGGTATGAATAGGCTGACAATAGTTTCCGGTCGATAACCTAATCGGGCACAAAAAGCGGAGTCGGATAAGCGGTCGGCTATTTCGGCAGAATCAATCATCAATTGACTACCGATTCTCTGTGCAAACTGTTCTCGTGTACGGATATTATTGAATGATAAGTTGATAGGTGTCTGATGACCTCTGGATATTCGTAAGTATACATCAAGCATATTATCCGAGGACGAAATGGCATAACGTCCTGTACGTACTTGCTTGTAGCCGTTATATTGGGCAAGCCATTGAAACCCTTTTATACTGACAGGTGCTATGATTTTCTCTAATTTATAAAGAACAGAGTCTATATTGTCGTCACGGTCAATATATACGTAGGCTGTTTCTGTCATTCGGAAAGATTTGGAGAAAATAGAATGATAGACAATACCTCCGGTTATTATGGCAAGGATGATAAGGCAGCCGATGACGGAAAGCAGGATATTTCGTTTCTTTTTATTCATGTTATTCGTCGTTAATTGCAATTATAAGCCCCATTCTTCGGGTTGGGTTTTGGCTTCCACTTCTTTCTCGATAGCATCCGGCAGTTCCGGAAAGAAATCAATACCGGTTAGGCTTTCGATACTGTCTACACTGACAGCATAGGAGCGCAATGGATGGTTTCCTTTTTGGTGTTTCATAATGAAACCGATAGCCCTTGGTGTGGAAAGGTAGGGCGCAAGTATTACTTTATAGAAAGCGTCCGGTACAGCAACCTGACTGACACCGATTCGTTTCGGATTATCCCCGTTGATAATAGGACCGCTTACGATAATAATGGCACTGTCCCGTTGTGCCCATTCGCGTACTTTTTCTTCCAACTCTTTCCAATCGCCTGCATTCAAGTTATGTAGTTGCGGACATATATTGCTGAAGTAGAAAGATTCTTTCATCGCTTGTGTGCTCCATTTCATATCAGCGGCAGGAGCCATATGTCCACGGTCATAGCCGGAATGGGAATAATCTTGGTTATCGGCACTGATACCTTGTACAAGCGGATCAGGCTGGAAATGTTTGGCACGTGCCACTGTTCCTGTTATCTTTTCTCGTGTCAGCTCATAGCCTACCCAATTAGGTAACCGCAATAGCTCATTATAAGAGACTGAATATCCTGTATGATGAATAATTTGTTCTTCATGGTCAAAAAGCCGTGCGGGTATTTCCAGTCCTTCGTATTTTGTAGTAGGTTGGGAGAGTGGAACTCCTTTCCATTGCGTAGCAAAAATAGTGGAAATACCTATGATTAGTATTCCTAGTAGCCATTTGCTGAATGAACGTTGGGACTTTCTTTTACCTTTCTTCTTTGCCATTTTTCTTTTTTGAAACGAGTTGCAAATATAATAATATTATGGGGAGAGAATATATTATTTTTCATTTTATAAGATTATATTTGTCATGTGCATCAAACCGTTGGGTCGGTATGTGTGTTACAAAAGAAACAAGAGATATGAATGTATTGGTAACGGTAGTTTTGTTGTGCATCGGCGGATGGTTGGGTGTACAACCGGATAAAGCAAAAGATCAGATAATGGAAAATCAGAAGGAAATTTATTTTGCCGGAGGATGCTTTTGGGGAACAGAGCATTTTATGAAGCAAATCAATGGAGTAGAAAGTACACAAGTGGGTTATGCAAACGGAAATATTAAGAATCCGACGTATAAAGAGGTTTGTTCGGATCGGACGGGGTTTGCGGAAACAGTGAAAGTTGTGTATGATCCGCAGGTAGTAGGGCTGGATTTGTTGATTGATCTTTATTTTAAGACGATAGATCCTACTAGTTTGAACCGTCAAGGCAATGATAGGGGAAGTCAGTATCGTACAGGTATTTATTATACGGACAAGGCTGATCTTACTTTAATTGATTCGGTAGTGGGGGCATTGGCAAAGAACTATTCCCAACCTTTGGAAGTAGAAATAAAACCGTTGGAGAATTTCTATCCGGCGGAAGATTATCATCAGGACTATCTGGATAAGAATCCCGGAGGTTATTGCCATATCAATCCGGCTTTGTTCGAGTTGGCGAGGAAGGCAAATCCCTCCAAAAAGAAAGAATATAGGAAAGCAGATGATGCGACACTTCGCTGGAATCTGTCTCGCGAGCAATATGCCGTGACACAGCAAAATGCTACGGAGCCGGCATTCAAGAATGAGTATTGGGATGAAAAGCGTGAGGGTATTTATGTTGATATTACTACCGGCGAACCTCTGTTCATTTCTACTGATAAATTCGATTCCGGTTGTGGTTGGCCGAGCTTTTCAAAACCGATTGATAACCACTTAATCAAGGAGAATCATGATACTTCACATGGCATGCACCGGATAGAAGTCAGGAGTAAAACAGGGGATGCACATCTCGGACATGTGTTCAATGATGGTCCTGTGGATAGAGGAGGTTTGCGTTATTGTATTAATAGTGCTTCCCTGCGCTTTATACCAAAAGAAAAGATGAAAGAAGAAGGTTATGAAGCATATCTTCCTTTGTTGGATAAGAAATAATTGAATGATATCTTTTCTTATCAGCAGTTTGTCTGGCGTCTATATACTCTTTATTGAGCTTTCTTTCAGATTTATTATAGCATACGGTCGATTGTTTGCAGACGATAGGAGTTTATAATCAATCGACCGTATGTTTGTCTACAAACGCCCTGATGTTTTTTTCAATCAACCTGATGTTTGTTAAAAACATCAAGGTGGATTTTTACAGACTTCACTAGTAATTTATCAATTAGCAGATAAAAAACTGTATAAAAACAAATAGCTCTCTTTTATCCTTCAATCCTTCAGTATGTGAATTATTGTTTGGCTATCAGTGCGTTATTCTGAACCTTTCTTCGGAGAAAGTTTCAGCCGGCAGAAAGAGCAGAATAATATGCTGAATGATTCCATCTTTCAGGATAACTCATTATGTATCAATATAGAATCGGTAAACTGAAGGATGAAACTTATAGTCAATGATTAATCTGAGAGCATGCAATAAAGAGATATTTGTACTTGTGGAATACACTACATCAGGATTCAGTATAAGATTTAGATTTATAATGGCTAGACCATTCTGTTCTTTCTTTTACTGTCTTTATTACATAAAAAAAGCAGTTACTAAAATTGTAACTGCTTAATTATCAAGAGCCGAAACCCGGACTCGAACCGGGGACCTATTCATTACGAATGAATTGCTCTACCAACTGAGCCATTTCGGCAAACTGTTGTAATCGCTCTTGATTACGGGGTGCAAATTTACATCTTTCTTTGAATATATGAAGAAAAAAGAGATGTTTTTTTGTACATCTCCTTATTTTATCCTATATCTATGGTTAGGATTAACGTGATAATAGTTGCTGGAGTAGAAGAGGGTTGTTTGTTGTGATAAAGTCTACTCCGTTGTCAATCAGCCATTTCATTTGACTTTCCTTGTTGATTGTCCATGCATTGACCTGCATTCCCATATCATGAGCTTGTTTTATCCACTCAGGATTTTTCTTGATAGGTCTTAATGGATAGTCGAATCCCGCACAGCCGATGGCTTTTAATTCTTTTGGAGATAGTTCACCATTCAGGTAATAGACCGGAGTGTCGGGAGACTGACGGATGAATTCTTTGGTGGCATGCAGAGAGAAGGATATATATTCTATACGGTCTTCCAAACCGTACTTCTTCACCATTTCCACAATGCGTTTTACAGCTTCTGTTTCTCGTTGTTTCTTGTTATGTTCCTTTAGCTCAAGGATTAGTTTGGTTTTGTTGGGGAGTGTTTGGGCTGTCTGGAAATATTGTTCGAGAGTAGGCATATTTTCACCGTTGCTAAGTTTCAGAGCGGTAAGCTCTTGAGCAGTGGATGTCTCCATCCGTTTGCCTTTGAAGCGCGGGTCATGGTTAACGATAAGTACATTGTCTTTGCTGAGCCAAACATCGAACTCGCTACCATAGCAACCGATGGAGTCGGCTTTGATAAGGGCGGCTATGGAATTTTGTGCAGAACCGGGCGTATCCCAGAAACCGCGATGGGCTATCACTTTAGTTTGTGCTATGAGGGATAGAACGGATAGGCTCATGGCGAGGACTAATATACTTCTTTTAGTGTTCATAATATTAATGTGTTATATATTTGAATACATTTGCTTATCGCTTTAGCTGTGGCAAATATAGCAATTCCGTATAACGATAAACGGAACATCCCGACTATTGTTTGAAATGTTCCGTTTATTATGCAGATTATGTTACAATCCTATGAATAGGCTTCTTCATGTACTCCTTTTACGGCACGTCCGCTCGGTTCGTTGAGGTTGGAGAACTGTGTGTCCCATGCGAGGGCTTCGGCGGTGCTGCATGCCACGCTGGGGACACTCGGTACGCTGAGGGCGGCACTTCGGCTTGGGAAATGCTCCTCGAAGATGCTACGGTAGTAGTACTCTTCTTTGTTCATCGGGGGATTGACAGGGAAGCGTTCCGCAGCATGCGCCATTTGTTCATCGGTGACGGCTGCGTTGGTGACGGCTTTCAGGGTGTCTATCCAGTTGTAGCCTACGCCGTCGCTGAATTGTTCTTTCTGACGCCATACCACGCTTGCCGGCAGCATATCCTCGAAGGCTTCGCGGACAATCTTCTTCTCGATGGTCTTGCCGGGAGCCATCTTTGCCGACGGGTTGAGACGCATGGCTATGTCGAGGAACTCCTTGTCGAGGAAGGGTACACGTCCTTCCACTCCCCATGCTGCAAGGCTCTTGTTGGCACGGAGGCAGTCGTATAGGTAGAGCTTGCCGAGTTTGCGCACGGTTTCCTCATGGAAGGCACGGGCATCGGGAGCTTTGTGGAAGTAGAGGTAACCGCCGAATATCTCGTCTGCTCCCTCACCGCTGAGTACCATCTTAATACCCATGCTTTTGATGACACGGGCGATGAGATACATCGGGGTAGAGGCGCGTACGGTGGTCACGTCATAGGTCTCAATGAAGTAGATGACATCCCGGATGGCATCCAGCCCTTCCTGTACGGTATAATTGATTTCATGGTGAACGGTACCGATATATTCTGCCACTTCACGTGCCTTGGCGAGGTCGGGTGCGCCTTTCAGACCGATGGCAAAGGAGTGCAGACGGGGCCACCATGCATCCTGTTCATTATTTGTTTCAATGCGTTTGGCGGCATATTTCTTGGCTATGGCGGAGATGACGGAACTGTCCAATCCCCCGGAGAGCAGTACGCCGTAGGGTACGTCGCTCATCAGCTGACGTTGTACCGCCTCTTCCAATCCCTTGTAGACTGCCTCGATGGATGCGTCGTTGTACTCCACTGCGGAGAAGTCTGTCCAGTCACGGATGTACCAGCGATGCATTTGTCTTTCCTTACTCCAATAGTAGTGTCCGGGCAGGAAAGGTTCGTATTCATCACAGAAGCCTTCGAGTGCTTTCAGCTCACTTGCACAGTAGATATGTCCATCCTTGTCATGCCCTATATATAAAGGTATCACTCCGATGGGGTCGCGGGCGATGAGGTACTCGTCGCGTTCCTCGTCGTAGAGTGCAAAGGCGAAGATGCCGTTGAGATCTTCAAGGAAGTCGATGCCTTTGTCGCGATAGAGGGCAAGGATGACTTCGCAATCACTGCCTGTTTGGAACTCGTACTTGCCTTTGTAGCGGGCACGGATGTCACGATGGTTATAGATTTCACCGTTTACGGCGAGCACCTGCTTGCCATCGGGTGAGTAAAGCGGTTGCCCGCCGGATTCGGGATCGACGATAGAGAGGCGTTCGTGGGCAAGTATCGCACTGCCGCCTACGTGGATGCCGCTCCAGTCCGGTCCGCGATGGCGTATCTTCTGCGCCATCCGTAATGCTTTCTGCCTGAGTTCGGGCGTCTGCTCCTTGATATTAAATATGCCTACTATTCCACACATATTGCTTCTTTTGTTATTGCTGTCTTACTAATTGATAGCAAATATATGAATTATATTTCATATTATTACAAATATGGGATAATGTATGTCATATAAATAGCATGGTGCTTGTGTATGCTTACTATATGCTGTATAATGGCGGTGTGTGGTAACAGATTGTAGGCATTCCGGCGGCGGATGCTTATAAACCGTAAGTACGGGTAGCTCCACAATATTTCTCCACAATCTCCTTGCATCCAATGAAATAATCCATACCTTTGCAGCACATGACAAATATCTACACCATATTAACCACTATTAACTCCGCACATTTGTATGTCCCGGATGATTATATAATAAAAGTGACTCCTGCAAGAGGGCGCATCGCCTGCCTGCAGGAGTTCTTGCATATACCCCCAAAAAAGGGAAAACAACAACAGTATTCACATTTTTAAACCCCATTACATTATGGCAAAGAAAGTAAAACCAGGCAAGCTGCGTGGCAACACAACTCCCAATCTATTAACCGACGACCCTAACGACTTTATCCTCCAACTTATCGGTGGCATGAAGTATAGCCTCGCGGACATCGTTCAACTCGTGCTGCTCGACGGCGCGACCGTTAAAACCGCGCAAGACCTCGAAGAAAGCTTCCGCATGGTGATGGAGAAAGGCATCGAGATGTCCCTGATGGGCAACAACGTGAGCCTGGACTACATCCAGATGCGCGCCAGCGTGAGCGGCGTGTTCAACTCCTCCACCGAGCCCTTTTCTCGCCCCAAGCATCAGGTAAACCCCGTCTTGACGGCCGGACAAGCCTACTTGGAAGCCGCGCACAATACGCTGGTGGACAATATGGGCCCTGCGCAGAACAACCTCATCGCCGAAATCGTGAACCGCACCACCAAGCAGGTGAACACGGACATCACCGCCGGCGGCGTGCTGGAGCTGCACGGCAAGGGACTGAAAGTGGTAGGCAGCGAGGAGTACGCCGCATACGTCTACCTGATAAATGCCGACACCGACACCATCGCCGCGAGCGTCCCTGCTGATGACTTGCTGACGAACACCCCCACACAAGTGATGTTTCAAGTGCCCGCCAAGTTGGAAGCAGGCAAGAAGTACCGTGTGAAGATCATCACGCAAGCCAGCTCCGACCGCAGCAAACTGCTCAAACAGCCGCGCATGATACTCTCGGACATCACGCTGACCTGCGTGTAAAATCTGACGGGTACGTCACCCTCTAAGCTTACGCCCCCGTCATCCCCTAAGCTTACGCCCTCGTCACCGTATAGGCTGACATATACGTAAGCGTACAGGGGGGAGGAGGCACAGCCTCTCTTGATTCGCCAAGCGATGATAGGGGGCGAGTAGCCCAAAGTTCTCCCTCCGTTTGTAGCGGGAGTACCCCGCAGGGGGGGGAGGACAAGAGCACCTCGCGGCTAGAGCGCAAATAAACGAATAATATCGATTGATTAACAAGATAAGTATGAACATAAGAGAATTACTGAAAAAGACCACCCTTGCGGCAATCCTGTGCGCAACGATGGCAACAAGCGCATGGGCGCAATCCGTAGCCTGGACTACCGCCAAAGGCGCGCAATCCCCGATAGACTTCAGCACCGAGCAAGCCGTCGGTGCGCTATCCACCGCCACCACCATCACCGCGACCGGCACATGGAGTGCGGCGCAAGTAACCAACCTGCAGGCGGCCCTGAAGAGCGACGGCAACATCGAGACCGACAACAGCACTCTGCTCACGGTGGATATGAGCGCCGCCGTATGGAGTGACGGGGTTACTGCCGCCAGCCTGTTCCGGCAGTGCACGGCACTCACGAGCGTCATCCTGCCCGAAGCGGATAATGCCAACAGCATCAGCTTCTTCTGTACCTTCTATTACTGCGAATCGTTGAAGAGCATCACGAACTTAGAGAAGTTCACCAATGTGAATTACTTTTACAGCACCTTCTATGATTGCTCGTCATTGGAGAGCATCACCCTGCCGGCGGGCACCAGCGATGCCAGCATCAGCTTCTCCTATACCTTCGATGGATGCACGGCATTGACGAGCATCACGAACTTAGAGAAGTTCACCAATGTGAATAACTTTTTCCGCACCTTCTATGGTTGCACGGCATTGGAGAGCATCACCCTGCCGGAGGGCACCAGCTATGCCCCTGGCATCAACTTCTCAGGTACCTTCCTGGACTGCAAATCGTTGAAGAGTATCACGAACTTAGAGAAGTTCACCAATGTGAGTAGCTTTGATAAGGTCTTCTGTGGTTGCTCGTCATTGGAGAGCGTCACCCTGCCGGCGGGCGCCAGCGATACCAGCATCGGCTTCGCAGTTGCCTTTGATGGCTGCACGGCATTGACGAGCGTCACGAACTTAGAGAAGTTCACCAATGTGGGTAGCTTTGATCAGACCTTCGAGGGTTGCTCGTCATTGGAGAGCATCACCCTGCCGGCGGGCACCAGCAATGCCAGCATCAGCTTCTACTATACCTTCGATGGATGCACGGCATTGACGAGCATCACGAACTTAGAGAAGTTCACCAATGTGAATAACTTCAGATATGCCTTCCAGAATTGCTCAAACCTCACCTCTGTGGAGCTGGGAGTCGTGCCGACTAATAATATAGTGGATATATTCAAAGGCACCGACCCCAACTGCCTGAAGTACCTGCCAGCAGGCACAACCACCGTCCCCACCAATTGGACAAACTGCATTGCCGACGGCAAAGCCCTTGCCGACATCACCCTGACGGACGAAAAGCCCTTTCACTGCCCGCAGGCATTCTCAATGGACGGGCACACCATGACCTACACCCGCACGTGGAAGTACGCCACCAAGACCGGCGGCTGGAACACCCTCTACCTGCCCTTCGCCGCTACTGCCACTGCCGATAATACGCCTCTTACCCCCGCCACCGGAGGTGCGGACGGCGACTACATCCTCAAAACCCTTACCGGCAGCACTACAGGTACACTCACCATGACCTCCACCGGTACGGTGCAGGCCTACACTCCCTACCTCGTAGCCCTGCCTGGCAATACGTTCGGCGATGCAAGCTTGGAAGGCAAGACGGTGACGCTCGTCAGCGCAACGGATGCCGTCATCCCCGCCACCCCCGAGCAGACCGAGCAGGCGGGTGCCTACACCATGTACGGCACACTCGCCGACTATCAGGCGGACAACCTCTACCTGCTCACCAATGAGGCGGACGGCAGCAGCTTCGACCTCTACACGGACGGTGGCGGCGTACATGCTTTCCGTGCCTACATCACCGCAAACAATGCCAATGCCTTGAAAGCCCCGAGATTGGTGATAGGCGATGGCGGCGGTGTTACGGGGATACGCAGTGCCTCCGTCGGCACTAAGGAAGTGCCTGCCATCAGTCATGTATACAGCATAGACGGGCGTTTGCTCCGTACTGTCCCGGCTGAGGAATACGCTCATCGATTGGATGGTCTGGACAGAGGCATCTACATCGTGAACGGGGTGAAGGAAGTGGTAAGGTAATCAAGCCTCCCCGCTTGAGCGGGGATTGAGGGGTGTGTGAGGGTCTTAGACCCTTCCGTTTCGCCAAGCGGTGAGGGAAGATTCACACACCCCCTAACCCCCGCTCAAGCGGGAGGACAGGAACAAGAGTAATAATATTGAGAACAATAACCGATATGAAAATAATAGAATACATCGCTCCTGCGATAGAAGTCATAGAGATAGAGATCAGTGAAGCCATCATGATAGATTCTGATGATGTGAAGAACCCGGACATGGACGAGAGCGAGACGCACTCCGGTCAGAACTTCTGGGGAGACTGAGTAAACTCCCCTCCCCGATAAGGAGGGGGATGGAATGCAGATGACGCGGGTTAGGATTTAGTCTCTAATCCGCGTTTTTTGTGTCATCCACCTATCCATCTCTTCCGCCACCTGCCGTCCGCCGGCCATGGCTCGGACTACAAGGCTCGCTCCGCTCGCCACGTCGCCTGCCATGAACACGCCTTCGGGCAGCTCCATCGGTTCGGGGCGCAGGAAGCCCATGGCGAGCAATACCATATCCGCCTCGATGATTTCTTTCCGTCCGGTGGGCTTCATCACAGGGCGTGAGCCGTCAGCAGACGGTAGCCATTCCACTTCTTCCACTTCCACGCCGCACACCTTGCCGTTCTTACCGATGAAGCGGTTGCTGGTGAGGCTCCAACGGCGGGTGCAACCTTCTTCATGGCTGCTGGTGGTCTTGAGTATCTGAGGATACATGGGCCATGGGGTGGCGGGGTTTTCTCCTACAGGGGGTTGGGGCATGATTTCTATCTGGGTGACGAACGTGGCTCCCTGACGGATACTCGTGCCGATGCAGTCCGACCCCGTGTCACCGCCACCGATGACGAGTACCCGTTTGCCTTTGGCATTCACCAGTTGTTCTTTGGGGAAGGCGATGCCTGCCAACACCCTGTTCTGTTGTGCCAACATATCGAGGGCAAAATGAATACCTTTCAGTTCACGTCCTTCTATCGGAAGGTCGCGCGGGGTTTCGGCTCCGGTGCAGAGGCACACGGCATCGAACCCTTCGGCATCCTTCAGGGTGGGGAAGATGAACTTGCCATCCTTCCCTCTCTCTATCCTGTCTTTGAGGGGGATGGCGGTGGAATAGCGGAAGCGGATGCCTTCCTGCTCCATCAGTGTGATGCGGCGGTCGATGACGGCCTTGAGCAGTTTGAAGTTGGGTATACCATAGCGGAGCAGACCTCCGGCGGCTTCATGCTTCTCGATGACGGTTACTTCATAACCCTTGCGGTTGAGCCGGTTGGCAACGGCAAGTCCCGCAGGACCCGAACCGATGACGGCTACCTTCTTGCCGTTGCGTCGGATGCTTAACGGGCGGATATATCCTTCGCGCCATGCCACTTCGATGATGGCGGCTTCGTTCTCACGGATAGTGACGGCATCCCCGCAGGAGAGGCGTACTACGCAGCTCTTTTCACAGAGGGCGGGACAGATGCGTCCGGTAAACTCCGGGAAGTCGCACGTCTGTTCCAGCACCCGGTAGGCCGCTTCCCACTTGCCCTTGTAGAGCAGGTCTTGCCATTCGGACTGCTTGTTGCCGAGCGGGCATGCCCAGTGGCAGAAGGGCACGCCGCAGTCCATGCAGCGCGATGCCTGTTTGCGCCGTTCGTTACTGTTGAGGGTTTGTTCCACTTCTCCGTAGTCACGGATTCGGTCGTGCAGGGGGCGGTATCCTGCCTCCTGACGCGGTATCGTTATAAATGCTTTTGGGTCTCCCATTGTTATTTGGTTGTTATAGGGTTGTTGTTCTTGTTCTTATTCTGAATGCCGATGGTACGCGGATGACGCTGATGGAGCGGATGCAGACGGATTTAATCTGTTCATCCGTTCTAATCTGCCAGATCCGTGTCATCCGCGAACCTTGTTCTCAGGCTGATTAATCCATCAATAGTCCCGCTGCATATCTGCAATCTTCTGCTGGAGCTTGCGCATCTGCTCCTCTTGCAGCACCCGTTTATACTCGATGGGCACTACTTGAATGAACTCGCCTACATAGCGTTCCCAGTTGTCGAGCATCGTCTTGGCAAGCTGGCTTCCGGTGTAGAAGTAGTGTGTGCGAATCAGCTCGTGCAGCTCCTTGCGGTAGCTAGTCTCCTCGATGAGCGAAAGCTCTACCATCTCCATGTTACAGAAGTAGTCGAAGTCGCCGCGCGGGTTCCACACGTAGGCCACACCGCCACTCATACCGGCGGCGAAGTTGCGCCCCGTCTGTCCGAGCACTACCACCCGTCCACCTGTCATGTATTCGCAGCAGTGGTCGCCTACACCCTCCACGACAGCCGTTGCACCGGAGTTGCGCACGCAGAAGCGTTCGCCTACCCGTCCGTTGATGTACACCTCGCCGGAAGTTGCGCCGTAGAGCAATGTATTGCCCGCAATGGTGTTCCGTTCCGCCTCGAAGTTACTGCGGATGGGAGGCTTCACGGCTATCAGACCACCACTCAATCCCTTGCCGAGGTAGTCATTTGCTTCCCCCTCGAGGCGGAATGTAACGCCTCGCATCAGGAATGCACCGAACGACTGCCCGGCAGAGCCTTTGAACTTCAGGTTCAGGGTATGATCGGGCAATCCTGCCGCACCGTATTTTCCGGCTATGATACCGCTCAACATTGCACCTACGCTTCGGTCGGTATTGGCGATGGCATATTCCAATGACACCTCTTTGCCCTGCTTGATGGCATCTTGTGCAGCTTCGATGATGCTGACATCCTTCACATGGTCGATGTTATGCTGTTGGTTTATGACGTGCCGGATAGCTGCCTGAGAGTCCACCTTGTAGAGCAGTTTGGAGAAGTCCAGCAAGGCATACTTGCCGCCCTCTTTGACGGGCTTGCGATCGATAAGCTCCGTGTGCCCGATGATATCGTCCAGCTTCGTGAAACCCATCTCGGCAAGGTATTCGCGCACCTCTTGTGCGAGAAAGGTGAAATAGTTTACCAAGTATTCATAACGTCCACGGAAGCGGCGGCGCAGTTCGGGGTCTTGTGTTGCCACACCTACCGGACAAGTATTCTGGTGGCACTTGCGCATCATCACACAGCCCAGCACGATCAGGGCGGAGGTGGCAAAGCCGTATTCCTCCGCACCGAGCATCGCCATCAGGATAATGTCCCGTCCGGTCTTTAGTTGTCCGTCCACTTGCAGCGTCATCTGTCCGCGCAGGCCGTTCAGTACGAGCGTCTGTTGCGTTTCACTCAATCCCAGCTCCGGCGAGATACCTGCATACCGCACGGAGGAAGCAGGCGATGCACCTGTTCCCCCCTCTGCACCGGAGATGACGATGAGGTCGGCCTTTGCTTTTGCCACCCCTGCGGCGATGGTGCCCACACCACTTTCCGCTACGAGCTTCACACTGATGATGGCATGCGGGTTCACGTTCTTCAGGTCGAAGATGAGCTGTGCAAGGTCTTCGATGCTGTATATGTCATGGTGGGGCGGGGGAGAGATGAGCGAGATACCCGGAATGGAATGACGGGTTTTGGCTATCACCTCATCCACCTTGAAGCCCGGCAGCTGACCGCCTTCACCCGGCTTCGCGCCCTGTGCCACTTTAATCTGTATTTCATCGGCATTGACGAGGTATTCCGCCGTCACTCCGAACCGTCCGGATGCCACCTGTTTGATGGCGGAGCGCATCGGTATGCCGTCTTGTGTCTCGGTGAAGCGTTCGGCATCCTCGCCGCCCTCACCCGTATTGCTTCGTCCGCCTATCTTGTTCATGGCGAGTGCCATTGCCTCATGCGCTTCTTTGCTGATGGCACCGAACGACATGGCTCCCGTGACGAACCGACGGAGGATATTCTCTACCGGCTCTACTTGCTCAATGGGTATCGGGTTGCTGCGGAAACCAAGAAAGTCACGCAGGAAGATTGGTACTTCCTTTCCGTCCACCAGCCGAGTGAACTCCTTGAACTTTGCATATGACCCCGTTCGGGTGGCAAGTTGCAGGGTAGCTATCGTCTCCGGATTCCAAGCGTGCTGTTCGCCGTCTTTGCGGTAAGCGTAGATACCTTTGTCGGGGAGGAGTAGCTCTTCATTCTTCATTCTTAATTCTTCACCCTTCACTCCGAAGGCTTCCTCATGGAAAGCGGCGGCATCCCTCGCTATCTCGTCGAGCCGTATACCTCCGATGGTGGAGTTGATACCTCCGAAATAAGCATCGGACAGTTCGCTGCTCAGTCCTACCGCTTCGAATATCTTTGCCCCGCGATAGGAACGTATGGTACTGATGCCCATCTTGCTCATGATCTTGAACAGACCCTTGCAGATGGCTTTGATGTAGTTCTTCTCCGCCGTATCATAGTTGAGCTGTATCTCACCCTTGCGCACAAGGTCGTCCAGCACGGAAAATGCCATGTAAGGGTTGATGGCACTTGCGCCGAAACCCAGCAACAGGGCGGCGTGCATCACCTCGCGTATCTCGCCGCTCTCTACGATGAGGGCGGTCTGCACACGCTTCTGTACGGAAATCAGGTGATGGTGTACCGCACTCACGGCAAGCAGCGATGGTATGGCGGCATGCGTCTCATCCACATCGCGGTCGGAGAGTACGATATAGTTCACCCCGTCCGTCACCGACTGCTCCGCCTGTTTGCACAGGTTGGCGATGGCTTCCTGCATACCTGCACGTCCTTTGCTCACTTCAAAGAGAATAGGCAACTTAATGGTGTTGAAGCCCTTGTAGCGAATATTGCACAGGATGTCCAACTGTCCGTTGCTCAATACCGGGTGGTTGAGGCGTACCATCTTGCAGTGCGCTTCGCTGGGGGTGAGTATATTCATACCCACCGCGCCGATGTATTCCGTCAGGCTCATGACAAGCTCCTCACGCAAGGGGTCGATAGGCGGGTTGGTAACTTGTGCGAACTGCTGACGGAAGTAGTTGTAGAGCAGTTGCGGCTTCTCGCTCAACACGGCAAGCGGAGTATCGTTGCCCATAGAGGCGACGGGTTCCGCACCGGTGGTGCTCATCGGGATAAGGATACGTGCGATGTCCTCCTTCGAATAACCGAACGCACGGAGCATGCAGTCATAATGCTCTACCTTATGCTCCACCTTACGTCCGCTTTTCAGTTCGTCCAGTTCTATACGGTTGTTGGCTAGCCATGTGCGGTAAGGTTTCGCTTCGGCAAGCTCCTTCTTCAATTCGCTGTCATAGTATATCTCGCCTTTCTCCGTATCGATAAGCAGTATCTTGCCCGGTTGCAGGCGTCCTTTCTCCTTAATCTCGGATGGCTCGAAGTCCATCACGCCTACTTCGCTCGCCACCACCATCATATCGTTGTTGGTAATAAGGTAACGCGCCGGACGCAGACCGTTACGGTCCAGCATCCCTCCGGCATAACGTCCGTCACTGAAAAGCAACGCCGCAGGTCCGTCCCACGGTTCCATCAGGATGGAGTGATATTCATAAAACGCCTTCAAATCCTCGCTGATAGGATTCTTCTCGTTGAACGATTCCGGTACGAGCATCGCCATGGCGTGTGGCAGACTCATGCCCGACATGACAAGGAATTCCAATACATTATCAAGTGAAGCACTGTCACTCATACCCTCCTGAATGATAGGACGTATGGTGCGTATGTCGCCGAGAGCGGGAGAGGAAAGCACGCTCTCCCTTGCTTCCATCCATGCCCGGTTGCCGCGTATGGTATTGATTTCACCATTATGCGCCAAGAGGCGGAATGGCTGTGCAAGGCTCCATGTAGGGAATGTGTTGGTGCTGAACCGTGAGTGCACCAATGCCAGCCCGCTTGTGAAGTAGCTGTTCGTTAGGTCGGGATAGTAATGCCGCAGTTGCAGTGATGACAACATCCCTTTATAGATAATGTTACGGCTCGATAGCGACACGATGTAGAAGTCGCGGTTGCTTACCCGTTTCTCTATACGCTTACGGATGAGGTAAAGCTGCCGTTCGAGGTTCTCCACATCCGCACTGCCGGTAATGAATACCTGTTTGATGTCCGGCTCATTTGCCAGTGCATCCTTACCGAGAATCTCCGGGCAGGTGGGTACGTTGCGCAAATGCATCAGCGTCAGTCCGTCCTTCTCGATCTCGTCGATCATGATACTGAGGATGTCCGCCTGTTCCTTTTCGTCTTTCGGCAGGAATACCAATCCTGTGCCGTACTTTCCCTTTTCCGGTACGGGGATGCCTTGCAGCAAGATAAATTCGTGGGGAATTTGGAGCATGATACCCGCTCCGTCTCCTGTTTTGTTGTCGGCCCCTTCCGCACCTCTGTGGCGCATATTCTCCAATACCTTGAGTGCCGAGTCCACTATTTCATGTGATTTGTTACCGTGGATGTTCACCAACATACCTACTCCACATGCGTCATGTTCATTTGCAGCATCATATAGTCCTTTGCATTGCTGCTGGAAAGGTACAGCCCCTCCGTCGCTGTTAAATTGTTCTCTTTTTACCATGGTTGTTTCACTATTGTATGATAATCGTTGTATTTGCTTTCTAATTGACGGCAAAGATAACTATAATCTTTCATATTGTTATGAATTAAACGGTAAGGGGAAGCAATAAAATACCTGTATGTAGGTGATTGCTTACAATATGCCTTGTGAAAGTATGGTATTGTGATAGATTGTAAGTAAATTAAGTCTATTGTGTTTTATATTGTTAGAAGTGGATTGTGAAAAATAGAGGGTTACCTTATAATTACTGTATGGATTATGTGACTGTTTAACATACGGTCGTTTATTTGCAAACGATAGGAGTTTGTCATCAATCGACCGTATGTTTGTCAACAAACGACCTGATGTTTTTTTCAATCAACCTGAT
>ENA-USUG01000963-USUG01000963.1-human-gut-metagenome-genome-assembly--contig:-NODE-963-length-49970-cov-15.453611_pt1 | contig 49970 bp, 52 predicted proteins | sample MGYA00250059_ERZ773394 | MGnify/ENA primary metagenome ERZ773394 (study PRJEB29103, sample SAMN06111957) | human gut metagenome | biome: human gut; feature: ankylosing spondylitis patient; material... | reverse complement strand
TTCGGAACCCAAACACGTCCGTCATTACGTAATGATTCGGACATCAAAGTCAACTTACTTTGTTGGTCTCCGTGTACGGGGATACAAGTCGGGTGGATTTGCACGAAACAAGGATTTCCGAACATGGCACCGCGTTTGTAAGCTTGCCAAGCAGCACTACCGTTACATCCCATAGCATTGGTTGACAAGAAGAACACGTTTCCGTATCCTCCGGTAGCCAGTACCACGGCATGAGCACCGAAGCGTTCGATCTTTCCAGTGACTAAGTCACGGGCAATAACACCTCTTGCTTTTCCGTCCACGATAACAACATCCAGCACTTCGTGACGGGTATATGATTTGATTTTGCCTTTTTCAATCTGGCGGTTCATTGCCCCATAGCATCCTAACAACAATTGTTGTCCGGTCTGACCGCGAGCATAGAATGTACGGCTAACCAATGCTCCTCCGAAAGAACGGTTGTCCAAAAGACCGCCGTAATCACGGGCAAACGGTACACCTTGAGCCACACACTGGTCAATGATGGCATTACTTACCTCTGCCAAACGATACACGTTAGCTTCACGAGCACGGTAGTCACCACCTTTGATAGTTTCATAAAATAGCCTATATATAGAGTCGTTATCATTCGTGTAATTCTTGGCAGCGTTGATACCACCTTGTGCAGCGATAGAGTGTGCACGACGGGGAGAGTCTTGATAGCAGAATGTGGTTACATTGTATCCTAGTTCAGCAAGACTGGCAGCAGCCGATCCTCCGGCAAGTCCAGTACCCACGATAATAACATCAAGTTTTCTTTTGTTAGCAGGGCTCACAACATTGATATGGGCTTTGTGATTCGACCATTTCTGGGCTAGTGGGCCTGCTGGTATTTTAGCGTTTAATTCTGTCATAACCTTAGTAATTTTAAATTTTAAGTTTTAAATTTTAAATTTAGATCGTTGATTCATGCAATTTAAAATCTACAATCTATAAATTTAAAATTGTTGTTAGTTTGCCAGTCCAAGCATGAAATAAAGCGGAATGATGCTAAAGCCTGCAGCAATGATGAAAGCGAAGATTTTAGCCAAGCATTCCAGTCTTTTTCTCCAAATTTGGTTACAGAAACCGATAGATTGGAAAGCAGACCAGAAACCGTGGGTCAAGTGCAATCCCAAGAAGATACCTCCCAAGATGTAAAGCAAGCAATAGATGATACTTGATTTAAATAGTCCGGAAACCAAAGCGTAGGTGTTTTCCATGGCAGTACCGTCTACGTTGATCTCTGCTAAAAGAGGATCCCCGGCAAACTTGATTTTCCACCAGAAGTTCCAAAGGTGAACAAGTAAGAAGATCAAAACCAAACCACCCAAGATGTACATGTTTCTGGATGACCATGTACAATTCCCTGATTGTCTGCGAAGATCGTACTTGATAGGACGTGCGCTTCTGTTTTGAAGAGTCAGGATAGAAGCCAAGATGATATGGATAATGAATCCTATGGCAAGAATCGGCTCTACGATTTTAATGATAGGATTTGTAGCCATGAAATGGGCTCCGATATTAAACAAATCTCCACTATTATCTACAATCAAAAGTAGATTCAGTGCTAAGTGGACGCACAAAAACGCAATAAGAAAAAGGCCTGATAAACTCAGAATGATCTTTTTCCCGATCGACGATGTTAAGAAATTACTCATAATTAGGTCTATTTATTGATAACTATTTAAATTCTTTATCTGGCACAAAAGTATCTATTTTTCCGTCATTTTAAACGGGTTTGCCTATTTTAAAATCATTCTAAATATACTGAATTTTTTCCGTAATGAAGGAGGTTGAAAAAGAGTATAAAAGTCGGAAGTCCATAAGGTCAAAAGTCTATAAAGTCCATGGACTTTCGACTTTTTTAGTTTACGAACTCAGTTGTCCATTGCTTTATAAATAACTTCTTGAATTTTAGTACGGATATTGTCTTTGATCAGTTTGTCATTGAATTCGTTGGGATAAAGCCGGTTGGATAGAAAGATATATATCAATTGATTGTCCGGGTCATTCCATGCGATGGCTCCCGTGAATCCCGTGTGCCCGTAGCTGGAGCAAGGGGCTTCCTTGCAGGTTGGGCCTAATTTGTTGGGCAGGGTTTCCGGTTTGTCGAACCCGAGTCCCCGTCTGTTCTGTTCGAGAGGTAATTGGGTTTGAGTGAAAAGGTCAATTGTCGTCGAATCGATGAAACGTTCTCCCCCGTACGTGCCGCGGTTCAAGTAAACACTCATGATTTTGGCCAGGTCTTCCGCGGTGGAAAATAAACCGGCATTTCCGGACACACCGCCCATGAGTGCCGCGATCGGGTCATGCACGTACCCGTGTAGTTGGGATTTTCTGAAAATATCATCTTTATTAGTGGGGACCACTCTTTTCATGTCAAGATTAAAATGAGCGTTGAAGTCCGTGTTATAGGCTCCCAGTCTTTTAAAGAAATGTTTCCGGCAATAAACGTCAAAAGGGGTGGCGGACTGTGCTTCCACGATGTCCTTTAACAACACGAATCCAAGGTCGCTGTACGTGTATTTTTTCTGGGGCAGCAATTTGGAGTTTAAAATCAAGTCGTGAATGGAATCCTGGAAATGTTTGTGAATATAAAAATGTGGGGAAACAACCAGGTAGCCTTCGCCTCCCGTGAAATTGAACGTGCTGTCCCGGTACGTGAATTTGGGATTTACGTAGAGTCGATCCCGGAGTTTGCGGGTATTGGTTTTCGTGTATTTTGTCGTGAATAACCGGCCTTGCATCTTGTCCCAGTCAATCGCGTGCTGGAAGAAAGAAAAAGATGCCTTTAGTCCGGACGTGTGCAGCAACAATTCCTTGACGGTGATATCTTGCTTGTCGGTTTCCCGAAGCGCGTAAGAGTATCGGACAATCGGGGAGTCGAGCGCTATATGTTGCTGGTCATAAAGCATCATGACAGCCGGAAGGGTGGCCGCAATTTTCGTGATAGAGGCAATGTCGTATATATTGTCGGTCGTGTTTTTCTTTTTTTTATCATACGTGTTGAAGCCAAAGGCTTTGTTGTAGACAATGTAACCGTCTTTTGCCACGAGTACCTGACAACCGGGCGTGGCCTTTGTTTTTATGGCGGCTTGGCATATGCTGTCAATTTTAAGCAGCGTCTGAGAATTCATGCCGCAACTTTCCGGCCGGTAATATCCCAACCGTAATTTCGGGGTGGACAACCCGGTACCCGCGGGATAGTAGAGGTTGATGCTCACGGGCAATTTCCCGTTCACGTTGATGCCCCCGAAAATGGCTTGGGCGGCAAACTGCTGGGCGGGAGTGTCATGTGAATAGCTCACGATGATGGCATCCATGGGGAGGTAGCTGTACAGGTCGAGCCCGTAAGGCGTGGCCGGATGGCAGAACACGATATGTTTCCCTTTCAGTTGCTTGATGATATTGACAAGTTCCATGGTCGCCCCGAATTGTCGGGAGGCCATGTTACGGGCGGCACTGTTGTACAGGATGACACAATTGTATTTTGATAGATTTTTGATCAGTTGTTCCACTTTCTCTTTTGAGGATCCGGGCGATAGAGAAAAGTGGGCACAAGGAGCGTATTTCTCCAAGGTACTCTCGAAAGCGGTCGCTTTCCGGTCGCCAAAATTCAAAGAGGCTATACGTAGCGTGTCCACGTGTGTCAGTGGGAGTAAGAGATCGTCATTTTTCACGAGCGTGATCGCTTTGGCGTATGCCTCTTGTAATAATGCTTGGGCAGATGGAGAACTTAATCGTTCGGTCAGCCGGACTGTATCCACGGGAGTAGCATACGGGAGCACAAATTCGGCTTTTGCTTCGAGGACTTTGCGGCATTTTTCATGGATCATTTCTTCCGAGAGAATGCCTTGCTGGATGGCTGCTTTGATCTTCTTCACGGAGGCCTCCACGTCTTCTGGGAACAACAGCACGTCGTTGCCTGCTGCCAGCGCCTTGACATCAGCATCCCCGGGAGTCTTTCCTTGGGTGACACCTTTCATATTCATGGCGTCCGTGAAACAAAGACCGTCGAAGTGCAATTTCTCGCGTAGCAGATCCGTGACGATCTGTTTGGATAAAGAAGCCGGGATATTGGCCGAATCGTAGGAAGGTACGTTTAAGTGGGCAATCATGACTCCCGGTATTCCTGCCTCGAAAAGCTGGCGGAAGGGATACAACTCAACCGTGTCAATACGTGCTACCGTGTGACGGATCAGGGGTAATGCCAAGTGTGAATCGACGTCCGTGTCCCCGTGTCCCGGGAAGTGTTTGGCCACGGCCATCACGTGCTGGGATTGCAGGCCTCGCATGTATTGCAGGGTGCGGTTGCCAACCTCCTCTTTCTTTTCACCGAACGACCGAATGCCGATCACCGGATTTTTGGGGTTAACGTTTATATCGGCCACGGGGGCAAAGTTCACGTGAATGCCCATGGCGCGGCATTGCTGTCCGATGGCTGCTCCCAGACGGTAAATCAGATTCGTGTCTCGAATGGCTCCCAATAAGGTCTGGTTGGGAAATTCCATGGCGGGCTTAATCCGCCAACCGACCCCATTTTCGGCATCCATCCCGATCATGAGTGGAATTTTTGCGCTTTGCTGGTATTTATTTGTCATCAAAGCCTGCTTTAGGGGACTGCCTTGAAAGAAAATGATTCCCCCGATATGATATTTTTCAACGGTAGCTCCTAAGTGGTTTTCGTACACGCTGTCTTTGTTGCTGTAGGCGGCAACCATGATCAGCTGTCCGATCTTTTCATCCAGGCTCATGGTATTTAATGTCGAATCGGCCCACGCGGACTGGGCTTGACCGTGAAATGAGGGGAGGAGCATGCAAAATAGTCCGATTGCGGAAAGGAGCTTGTGCATGGTAGTTGCAAATTTTAGCGTTAGAGGTTGGTTAAAAAAAGTGCGGCAATCAATTTATGTTTGCCGCACTTGTATCGATAGCTTGAAAATTATTTCAATAATTCAGCAATCTTTTGTTTTAATTCATCGCCTCTTAAATTCTTGGCAATGATTTTGTTATTTTCGTCTAATAATACCGTGTGAGGAATTCCGGTTACACTGTACAATTGAGCAGGAGCTGATTGCCAACCTTTCAAGTCGGAACCGTGTTTCCATACCAAACCGTCATCAGCGATAGCTTTCACCCAAGCCTCTTTGTTGTTGTCCAAAGATACACCGAAGATTTCCAATCCTTTCGGGTGATATTCTTTGTAGATCTCAACTACATGAGGATTCTCTCCGCGGCAAGGACCACACCATGAAGCCCAGAAATCGATTAATTTCACTTTACCCTTGATGTCATACAAAGAGATAGACTCTCCTTCCGGGGTAGTGATCGTGAAGTTAGGAGCGATTTGGCCAATGGCAGTGCTTTCTAATTTAGCAATTTGAGCAGCGATAGCTTTACCTTGTGCGCCAGCTTTTGCTTTTTCGCCCAGTAAATTATATCTTTCTTTCAATTGCTCGTATTCCATTTGTCCCATGCCGGAAGCGATAACGAAAGCTGAAACGTAAGAATCCGGATTAGCTTTGATTAATTCGGTTTCTTTAGCTTGAACATCCGTCATTAATTTAGCGTATGCTTCTTGGATGGCTTGAATTTTAGCCTGATCTCCGTTAGCTGCTTGGAATTCTTGTTGCAACTTCATGGCTTCTTGTTGAGCTGTTGCGTTGATAGCCATGAATTGGTCATATATTTTTTGACCTTCGCTACCGGTAACCGTCAATCCTGCTTGTCCGGCACTGATCGTGATGTTTGCATTTTCCAACATGAATGGGATCGCTCCTCTTTGACCGATAACCATGATGTAAGCTCCGGTAGGTTCGCTTACGTTTCCGGTAAATTCAAATGAACCGTTCTTCACGTCTGCTTTTGCTAACGTGTCAAGAGTACTGCCATTAACCGTTGCGATAATGGCTTTACCGTCCGGCATTCCTTCTACCGTTCCGGTTACTTTGTAACCACTTTGGGCGTTACATGCTGCAAGAGTCATACTTGCAGCAACGATTGATAATAAAAGTTTTCTCATGTGTTTTAGTTTTCTAAATATGAAATATGTTGTCTTTAATAAATCTTAGCTTTCATAAACCAGATCTCTTTAAAGGCAATGTTTATTCTTAATTTTGCGTATTTCTCCAAAATTTGGTTATTCCGGTGAGTTCCGCGCATACCTAAATCAACGGCGACTCCCAACATCAACTCCTGACGGGCCAGGCGAAGAGGCATCTGGGTTCCGATGGTCACGCCGTAAGTGTTTATGTCGGTGGAGTTGAAATTAAGATGTGATCTGGTAAAATAAGTTCCTGCCATATACTTATTTCTTTGCCACCAATAACGCCCATTCTCGTTGGGTTGTAGATATGCCCCCATGGCTATCTTATGATAGTTTTGATACTCCTTGTTTGTGTGGAATTCTTCATATTGTGACATATTTTGAAATGTGTAATCTCCGGCAAAAAGCCATTTTTGATTACTTTGGTAAGAAAGTCCTGTTACAATTCTAAATGGGTAAAAGACGCTACTATTTTCCAAAGATTCATTGTCAACTGGAATCATGGATGAATTAGTATTACTTATTTTGTATGAAACAAAAGTCTGATTGGCGTGAAGCGGGGTTCCAAAATTAAAACTTGTACCTATTACAAATTTATTTTTTCCACCAATAGAAAACGGCATTTGTGCTCCTAATGTAAATAGAGCACTTCCCATTTGGGTAACAGTTTGCGTTTTCATATAATAGCCGCTAGTGGCAGGTTGTAAAACCAATGTCAAGCGATCATCAATTCTCCCAAATAAATAAGACATGTTTACCCCTAAGGATAGGCGTCCCAGTTGATAAGCTGCCCCTAAATAAACTTCATTTAATCCACCTTCTCCTTCGATATGTTGGATATAACGCATAGAATAGTCACCTCGTACATCATTGTTATATAATACGTCAAATCCTCGATTTGATCGCTGAAGAATACCAAATGATACAAATAATTTTTTGTAAACACGGAATGCCATTACGACTTCTCCATTTTGAGCAACTTTATAGTTTGTATGCGTCTTGTTAGTTGAAATATCAACATATTCTCCAGTAATTCCTGATTGAAAATAAAATCTGACAGAATCTAAGGCTGTGTAAGAAGCTGGATTTAAAAAATTGATATTGTAATTATCGCGCATGGCGGCAGAAACTCCTCCCATTCCTGTAAACGCTCCGTAATTGTCAGGCAATAATCCAAAACCTTCTTTTGAATAAGGTGTTCCTGAATTATTTTGCGCCCAAGTATTTATTGCTATCAATAAAATAATGATACATCCTAATAACTTTCTCATAAGTTTCATTTTTGACACTACGTAATAATTCGTTTACTTATAATTACTATAATATATGCTGAATACAGGTAATTCTTCAAAAATAACCCGTCGAAATTTGTTGTAAACATCTCCAGTAAAAATTTGATACCCGTCCCATGGAGAATAAATATAACCTGGCAGACCTATTAATAGGTATATCTCTTTGTCTAGAGGGTGAACTCCTTCTACTTGTTTAATATAAAAATCTGTAAGATCTATAGTATACTTTTTACTATTAATATCCATTACATTTTGAGAAAGAACTCCATATATATTATTTGATGAATTATCAGTTAAAACTTGCTTGACGTAATTGTCTTTACTGACAATGTATACACTTAATAATTGAGGTTCTGGGATATTCTCCCATATTTCAGTTTTAGGTCGTAATTCAATTTCTGCTTTTACAATCGTTTTGTATCTGGTCTCATCTGCAATAAACGGTATTTTCATCTTCAACATGAAACCATTCATTCCTTCTATGATAGCCATTCTCCCTTCTTGAAAAGGTATAGCATCTGTAAATGTTGCATTTTTTAATGGAAAATTTTCTGATGCTTCATATTTAATATTTGTATAAGCATAAGATCCGGAAGAAAATGTTGGCATTGAAAAATATAATCCTTCTTTTGATCCAATGTGATAATAGCAGCGAAGTTGTATATCGGTAGCCGATAGTGATGTTAATACTGAATTGTGTTCTTGGGGAACAATGGCAAATCCTTTTAAATAATCCATAAATAGGTAATTTATTCCAAGTTTTTCCTCAAACATGGGATCACGAGATCTCATTCGGTTAAATAGATTTTGACCGATAGTGTCATTTATTTTAAAATAAAGTTCTCTTGTATAATTTTCTTTTTGTGGATAAATATTTAATGTTGCGAGTTTTTTATACCATGGTAAAGAATCGATATTACAGAATATAGGATTATCTATATTATAAATCATGTGTTTGTCTAATTGGTATAAATCGAATGCTTGATATTTTGTGGTATCTCCTGCTAATGTTTGAGGATTAGGGATTGTTAGTATTAAAGAATCAAATACACAATTAGTTTCCCACGTGACATTACTAGCGAAACCAGTTGGGTTTACTTGAAAATAAGGTATTGCCTTGGTGACACCAGTATAGTAATCTTTAATTTTCCCCATAGTGAGCTGGAAAGCACTAGTCGTTGACATGTTAGATGTCGGAAATGAATCTAATTTAATTGTAGAAGTTTCGTCTAAAATAAAACGTGTTACTTCTACATAGTGGTCGTTGGGAATTAAATTATCACCAATCGTTGTAAGGTCATTGTCACACGCATATAATGATAACAAAAAAAATGCGATAAAGAATATTCTCATGTTTCTTGATTTTGTTTTATAACAAGATGCGAAGGTATAACTATTTTCTAAAAAATCGATATTTGAAGTTGTATTTTATCTAATGAGAGGTTAAAAAAAAAGAATGCGTGACATTTCTGTCATCGTTTTGTTGGATTTCATGATAAAATATGTAGTTTTGCCTTTTGAATTAGAGAAAATATTATAGAATATTGCAAATAAAATAATCAAGTAGAAAAAGTATGAGAACATTTAGTTTATTAGTACTAGCCATTTTAGGATTCGCTTTTGTCGCTTGTGATGATGATGATCATTTAGGTGACTGGGAGAAAGCTCCTGAATTTAGCGGTAGATTACGTAACCAAGCTGTATCATTTGTTATTGGAGATTACGCTTATGTTGGAACTGGATTCGGAGTTGATTTAGCAGAATATACAGATTTTAAAAAGTATAATTTGAAAGAGGGAACTTGGACTGATGTTCCAGATAATTTTCCGGGAAAGGGACGCCATGGCGCTGTCGCATTTGTAGCTGAAAAGGAAGGGAAAACTTATGCTTATGTTGGATTGGGCTATATTTCTGCAAATCAAATACAGGGATCAGATGGAACAGACGTAATTCGTGCTAAAGAATATTTGAAAGATTTTTATCGTTTTGACCCGACAGATAATTCTTGGACAAGAATAGAAAATTTTCCAGGAGAAGCTCGTAGAGATGCAGTTGCTTTTACTCTAGATAATTATGGATATGTAGGAACGGGGCGTGCTGATAAAGCATTACTCTTCAAAGATTTTTATTGCTTTGACCCAAAGACCGAAACATGGAATACGAACGAGTTAGGGTTTAAGGGGGATCAAAGATACGGGGCATCTGCTTTTGTCGTTGGTGGTGCTGCTTATGTATGTTTAGGTGCAAAAGGATCTGGATATGCACAGGATGTTATTAAATGTACCCCATTAGGAGAGGGAAAAGTTTCTTGGGATAATATGCAAGCTTTAACTGATAAGCCAGGCGTAAAGCAAGATAAAGATTATGATCGGATTCCAAGAGCGTTCGCAGTATCTTTCGTTTCTAATAAAGGGAAGGATGGTGAAAATTATGCTTATATTGCAACTGGTACGGGAAATAGTTCTTCAACTGTATGGAAATATAATCATAAAAAAGATCAATGGCATCAAATGGAGGATTTAGCTCCATCTGCAGGTAACGTTGTTGGTGCTGTATCTTTTGTTGCTGATGGTTATGGTTATTATACAACAGGTGGTACTAGTATAGATCCAATTGATGCAGTTTCAAGTTCATCAACAAGATACTTTACCAATTCTACTTGGAAATTTATCCCAGATATAAAAGAAACTCGTAGAAACGACTATTAATTTAGTTTGATCACATAAAGGTTTATAAATTCTGACAAGAGAAATGATCTTGTCAGAATTTTTTTTGGGGGGATGTGGCTGAGCAACGTCTAACAGGTGTAAATCCTGAGCAAACTTTAATAGTGAAAATTACATAGACAATGGCAAGGGTGTATGTATAGGGAGGAGTCTAAAAGAACGTCCATGGCCAAACATCTGGCTTGACGACAGGACCACTATACAAGATATTAGCATGGATGAAATCGCCAAACAAATCAATGTGTTCTATCACTATTTGGAATGTAGTTGCCGTAAATGAAGAGAGTATAGTATAGAAAGATATTGCCTTATCCGAAGAGGTCGCACGGATTATGGTGATTAGTTGCCTTTTTACGAAAGTCACAGAGTAAAGTTAGCCATTCGAAGTCTGCAGGCGTCATAGTAGTGGTGCTTTTGATAGAGCATCATGAAAGACGAAATCTATTAATTAGGGATATATGTCCCTAATTAATAGATAATTAACATTGAGATTTGAGAGATGAAACTCGGTTATTTCGATTGAGTTTTTAATATTTAATTATTCAAAGGTCTTGATAGACGAAATTCGATCGTTCCAATTAATTCCTTTTTTTACTTTATAATCGTGAAAATTCCTTACTTTGCAATAATAGTAATAACCAGATTCCACACTGGTGAGGCCATTAACTGTAAATGTTATGGATTGAGCTTTATAATCGGGATTTCTGAAAAACGTTATTCCCTCGCCATTAGATGAATACATCAGATTGTGAGCGCCTGCTGTAAATGATGATATCATGTCATTCATACCGTAAGCGTCAAGGTGTGGGATAGCAACAGGAGGAATAAGCAATGCTTTTCTTCCTTGGCGTAGAGTGTTGTAATCTGCATGTTCGTATATGTAGATTTCGTATGAAGGCCCAAATATTCTTGAAATAGCATTCTTATTTTTAACTCCTTTAGATTGTTTGTTCATCTCCAGTTCTTCATAAGAATTGTAATATTCTATATCTCCATTAGAAGCAACATAAGTTGCTAATTCTGGTAACTCTTGGAGCCTATTATAGACTGCTGCAACTTCTTCATCCTCTAATATCATAAGTGTGTCATTTTCCATATAGAAAGGTGAAGAGTAAGTTTTTCCATTGTAAGTGAAATCAAATGTTTCTCTTAATGGAATAAATGGGTCATTGCTCTGTAAATTTTCAGTCGGAACTAGTTCTAAATCTGAATTTTGACATCCCAACATAACACCAATGAACAAGGCGATTAAAATTGTAATTTTTCTCATGATTTTGATTTTTATTAATAAATATTAGTCCCGATATAGAAACATAAATGAGCTATTTACGTGAAGATTACGGTTTTTCTTCGGCTACTTGTTTTACTTTTTATTACACCTCACTTTCTTGGATATTTAACTAAATGACTAAATTTTGATAATTCACAACTCTTTATGTTTTATCTGTGTTTATTTGTATATTTGCAAAGGTATGGTAATAAACAATTGCAATGTTGGTTGATTTGTGGTAAAATTGTTCCTTTTTTTGTGGTGTTTTTATTTGTGCCGTATGATAAATTTATTGTAGTAAATCTTGTTTATGAATAAACACTTTGGCGTAAATTGGGGTATAGCGGTAACGGTAATAGCTGTTTTGGGAGTGCTCGTTTGGCAGGCACTTTCGATTGTTGAATTGTATCATTTCCAAAAAGAGAGATTTGTCACCAAGGTGAACCATAAGATTACTCATTTCGTTAACGAATTGAATTTGCTTGCTGTACAAAAATCAGCTACCGTTCCCGTTGAGCGTTCTGTTCCTTGTTTGATGCTTACGAAAGGAGGAAAAAGCGAGAGGTGTCGACATTGGCGAGATGATGATTGGGTTGATGCGGAATGTCGGGCAATATATGATATCCGGGATACAACTCTTTTGACATTGGAAAAGTTCTACTCGCTTCTTAGACAAAGCATGAGGATGGATGAAAAATCTTTTCCTATTGAGATTAGCTTGTTGGATAGTTTTGGAAATAGAATTGATAGTTTTAGTTGTGGATATATACACCCTTGGTCTATGGTTAAAGCGGAACCCATTCGGTTATTTTTGGGGGAGAAGCACGTGTTAGAAGTTAGATTCATGTTTTCGATTCATCAGTTTTGGAACCGTTCGAAAAATTCTTTTATTCTTTTATTCGTATTTATGGTTTTGTTGATTGTTTGTATTATGATCTTAATACGCAAGATTAACCAAGAGAGGAAACGTACTATCGGGCAACATCTTTTTCTTGATACCGTGATACATAATTTGCAATCACCTTTGGATTATATGAGTTTTACACAAGAAGTTCTTGACAAGAAATATGGAAGTATGATGGAAATAGAGGATCAACAGGCACTAGAAAGAATTCGGGAAAAACAATCGGATATGGGGCGGGCCATTACTCGTTTGTTAACCTTGTCGGATATATTTCACCGGATTCAGATTTATCCTTATCCTCTTTGTTTGAAAGAGATGCTTGAAAAGCTAAATGCTTTGAATTTTGTGAAAATCCAACCTGGAAAACAGGTAGATATGAATATTGCTTGTGAGATGGAAAACCCGGAAATTTCTGTTGATCCGGTCTATTTCCCGATTGTTTTTGAAAATTTGATAGGAAATGCCATAAAGTATTCAGGAAAGAACGTGAAAATAGATATTACTTGTCAAGAAAAGGGGAAATGGATTGAAATTCGAGTAAAGGACAATGGGGCAGGGATTCCCCCGCGTAGTTTAAAACATATTTTTGAAATTTACTATCGCGATCCTTCCATACGGGATGACCATTCGAGAAAAGGGTTCGGGATTGGTTTGTCTTTTGTGTATTCTGTAGTGAAAGCTCATCATGGAAAGATTATTGTTCGTAGTATTGTAAATGTAGGAACAGAATTTATTATTATTTTACCTCATAGACAATGGAAAAGAAAATAGATGTTTTGTACGCAGAGGATGATGACAAGATGGCTAAGATGGTGAAAAATTTGCTGGAAGATCATGAATTTCATGTTCGGATTGCTTGTGACGGGAAGCGGGTGTGGGATGTTTTTCAGCATAGTCCCCCGGATTTGTTGCTGTTGGATTTGGAAATGCCGAAAAAAGATGGGTTGAAGATTGTTAAATTGGTTCGAAAGGTAAACAAACGAGTTCCGATCGTTTTTTATAGTTCGTACATGAATGTTGAGAAAGAATTGGAGGCGATAAAATTAGGAGCGGATGATTGTATTCGGAAAGGTTGCCCGATAGAGCTATTGTTGGAAAAATTGAGAAGTATTTATCGTAGAGTTGTACGAGATGAAGGAAGTCCTCAAATATATTTCTTATCTGAAACGACAAAATTTAATGCCGTGACTGGATTGTTAGTTATGAATGGGAAAAATTTGGTTCTAAAATCAATGGACTCCCGTTTGCTTCATTTGCTTTGTGTCAAAATGCACGAGATAGCAAGCAATGATTATTTGATTCGTGGATTATGGGGAATGGGGTATACAGAGAAGGGAAATGCATTGAGAAAAGGTATTACTCGTTTAAGAAGTATCTTGGAGGCAGATGCTTCTTTAATGATCGGAAATTCTTTTGGAGAAGGGTATTTTTTGACTTCTCGAGATTTGCATTTGAAGGTATAGGGATGCATAACTTTATAATCTAAGTATCTCAATGCCTATTTGATAAACGAAATCGATCAAGATGTATTTGTATCTATGAGATTGTAGCGGGAAAGGTCGTATTTGTTTGCCATGTAATTTACTCCCGTGATGTTACTCTAATTTAACCCAAATAAGGAAGTAATCTTACCCCAATAATCCTACATATTCGTTGCGCTTTCGTTGTTCATTCGTTGTTCAAACGTTCCGGAATGGTTGAGCTCTGTTTAAGCTTCGAATAATCTTCGAATATGTGGAATTATTTCCTTAGTATCTCCCTAGGTTTTCCCTAGGTTCTTATTATAAGTCAGGCTTGGTGGTGTAGGGAAAATTCATACGGGTATTATGAACTTGATACAGGAAGTAATACAGATGCGAACTTTTTTATTATCTTTATCCCCCAAAATATATGCTTATCGAATGAAGAAATTTGGCATTATACTATTCTTCTGTTTGGCGACATTGGGAGTGTCGGCACAATGGAATACGACAAATATGTTGCGAGTGGGAAAGAGTGCGATCATGTTTGACGACTACGTGAGTGCAATTGAAAACTTCAATAATATTATACGGATAAAGCCTTACTTATCTGAACCTTATTTCTTCCGGGGACTGGCAAAGTTGAACCTGGATGATTTTGAGGGGGCGATAAGGGATTATACACAGGCGATAGAGTTGAACCCGAATTATTTCCATGCTTACATGTACCGGGGAATAGCCTATCATAACATGAAGCAGTACGAGGAGGCCATGCACGATTACAATACGGCAATCGCGATAAATCCGGGAGAGGCTTACGTGTTCGCGAACAGGGCAATTACCGAGGCGGATATGGGTGATTTCAAGGCGGCGGAGAAGGATTACTCAAAGGCGTTGATTATTGATAAAAACCTGTTGCCTGCCTATCTGAACCGGGCGATCATGCGGGAGAAGCTGGGCGATCAAGAGGGGGCTATTGCGGATTGTAACATGGCGATCAAGTTGAATATGTTTTCAGATGATGCTTACGGGTTGAGGGGATATTTGAGGTTTCAGGCAAAAGAGTATCACGACGCGATAGAGGATTATAACAAGGCGTTGAAGATTAACCCGGAGAACAAGCGGATTCTTATGAGCCGGGCGATTACTTGGTACGAGATGAAAAAGTATCCCGAGGCTTTGGAGGATTACACGGCCGTCTTGAAAGTGGATAGTACTTACGCGTATGCTTATTATAACCGGGCTTTGTTGCGGTCGGAAATCGGAGACGTGAATAATGCCATTCATGATTTTGACCAGGTGTTGGAGATGAACCCGGATAACATTTTGATTTATTTCAACCGCGGATTGTTGAAAATGGAGATCAAGGATTACGAGGGGGCTTATAATGACTTTTCCCAGAGTATCTCGATCTACCCCGATTTCGTGAAGGCATACCTGGCAAGAGCCGCGACGAGCATGGATATGCGGGATTACGATGCGGCCGAAAAGGATCGTTACAAGGCGGAAGAGATCATGGACCGCTACCGACGGATGAAGGAGGGGGATCGGAATGCTTTGGTGGATACCACGGAAAATTTCAAGCGACTGATAGATATAAATTCCCGGGATGACCGGATGAAAGACGTGATTAACGGACGCTTGCAGGATCGGAACGTGATTATCGAATTGCAGGATATGTTTATCGTGCAGTACTTGTCTTTGGATACATTACGAAAAGGGAAGGTGCAGTATTTTGACAAGCGGATCATGAAGTTTAACCAGGAACATAATTATAACCCGGCGTTGACCGTCTCGAATAAGAAATTTAATTACCCGAGGGAATTCGAGGATAATTATATCGAGACGCTGTCTTCGGATATCCGGAAAAACAAGGAGGTCACGGATGCATTGTTGCTGCGCGGTTCGTTGTACTTGAACCGGGGAGATTACACGAAAGCGATCGAAGATTTTCGGGCCGTGCTGGAGCGTGAGCCGAATCATTTGTTTGCTTTGATGAATTTGGCAAGTGCCCGTTCCCGAATGTACGACTACATCGAGTCGATAGAAGAGAAGACTTCCCGTGTCGTGGGTGAGGAGAAGAAAGTGGAGCGGAACGTGGATTATTCTTTGGTGTTGGAAGGAAATAACAAATGTCTGGAGATTGATCCGGAATTCGTTTTTGCCCTGTTTAATATCGCTAACGTGTATGCCAAGAGCGGTGAGATCCAGAAAGCGATCGATATGTACACGAAGGTGCTGGAGGTGGACGGGGATATCGCCGAGGCTTATTTTAACCGGGGGCTACTCCATATCTACCAGGGAGACCGGAGTGCGGCCAACGTGGATTTAAGTAAAGCCGGGGAGCTTGGGCTGACGGATTCTTATAGCATTATCAAGCGCTATTGCTCGGTGGAGGAGGAGTAAAAGGAGATAAAAGTTTATAAAGTCCGTAAGGTGGCCCCTTGCGGGGCGCTTTGCTTGTGGCTGCTGGGGCAACCGGGGTTTTGTGAGGTTGGAATCTAAAATCTAAAATCTAAAATCTAAAATTTAAAATTGTCTGATTCTCCACTCTTTCGGGTAATAGTTGTTTACCCGGTTACCGACTTCTTTTACCCAGCCCAGTCCGATGCCTTTGTAGGTGATGAGAATCCATTCGCCTTTGGGGGCATCGAAACGGATGTCTTCTTTGCGTAGGAATTGGAGGGCCGTCGGGAGGTCCACTTCCTGACGGGTGACGTACTTTTGTTGAAGTTTGTGGTATAGCGCCAGAGAGTGGGCGGGTTTCGTTTTCCCTTTTACACATTCACCGATTTCGCATCCCTTGTAAATGACACCGGCTTTGGTGGATAGATATTGAATAAATTCGGCATGTTGCTTGGGGAGAATACCTAGCGTTTCACCCGCGATGTAAGGCGTGTATGGGGTCATGTCCGGTAGAAGCGGGAGTATGTCGGCCGGGAGTTTGACCGCGGGTGACGGGGTGGCTCGCTTCTCTTTTTTCATGATAAAGGGTGTCCCGTCGTTTTTTTGAATAACTCCCATGAACAGACCTTCACCGTTCGTTTTGTGCGGGTAGAAATGATACCCGTGAAGAGGGGCGGGGGATGGGGTGATAGCCGGGAAGTTATGCCGGATCGCGATGGATGATGCATCGAACGTGGTCAGCATCCAATTCAGTATCTCTTCATTTTCACCCGGATTGTAAGTACAGGTGCTGTACACGAGATACCCTCCGGGGGTAAGCGCGTCCCACACGTCGGAAAGGATTCTTTTCTGGCGTTCTTCGCATAGACGGAGGTTATTCTCGCTCCATTCCGTGATGGCTTTCTCGTCTTTCCGGAACATACCTTCCCCGGAACAGGGGGCATCCACGAGAATGATGTCGAACGCTCCCTTCAGACTGGTGAAACGGTTGGGGTCACTATTGGTGACGACGACGTGATCGTACCCCCATTTGATCATATTTTCTTTAAGGATGGAGGCTCTTGATTTGATGACCTCGTTGGAAACCAGCAATGAATCCTTGGGCAGACTGCTTGCCAGTAACGTGGATTTACCTCCCGGGGCAGCACATAGGTCGAGGACCCGGAGAGGGGTATTCCCCGTTATTTGCTGCAGAACGACTTGCAGAAACATGGAAGAGGCCTCTTGCACGTAATAAGCTCCCCCGTGTAGAAGCGGGTCGGAGGTGAACGAGGGGCGTTCTTTCAGGTAATATCCATTACTGCACCAGGGCACTTGTTGTGAAACTAATTCCGGGAAGGGCAGGTTGGTAAGGGGTGTTTTCTCCGGGTTTAACCGGATGGAAGTGGGTGATTCCGAAACTAACGCCTGGAAGAAGGCTTCCGATTCCGTTCCAAGGAGCTGCTGCATCCTTTCTGTAAATGCTGGTGGTAATGAGATCATATACACGTTGGATTAATGGGACAAATTTAGTGATTTATTTCCTGATATATTTTACCTTCGCGAGAGAAAAGAGAGCGCGGAGTTGATTAACAGTTAGAAATAAAATGATTGAGATTAGCGAAAACTTTAGTTTGAAAGAATATAACACGTTTGGTATAGACGTGACTTGTAAATATTTTGTGAAGTGTGATCAGGAGAGCGAATTGTTGGAATTCGTGAGATCATACGAGTTGGACCCGGAAGAGATTTTGCTTTTAGGGGGAGGAAGTAATTTCTTGTTCACGGAAGACTTTGACGGGGTTGTCTTTTATCCCATGATGCAAGGGTGTGAGATCGTCGGGGAAGATGACGAACACGTGTTTGTCCGGGTCGGTAGTGGCTTCGTGTGGGATGATTTCGTGGCGTGGACGGTTGAACGCGAGTATGGAGGGGTGGAGAATCTTTCTCTGATCCCTGGGCATGTCGGGGCGACTCCGGTACAGAACATCGGGGCTTACGGGACGGAAGCGGGGGAATGTATTGACCGGGTGGAAGCCGTGGATATCGTGAAGGGAGAAAAGGTGACGATTGACGCGGCAACATGTCGTTTCAGTTACCGGGATTCTATTTTCAAGCATGAGTGGAAGAATCGTTTTCTGGTAACGTATGTCACGTTCCGTTTGGCGAAACATCCCGAGTTTAAGTTGCACTACGGGAGCGTGAAGGATGAAGTAGCCCGTTTGGGCGAACCTTCGTTGAAAACGATACGCCAAGCCATTATTCGTATACGGGAGGCGAAGTTGCCGGACGTGAAAGTTTTGCCTAATGCCGGGAGTTTTTTTAAAAACCCGATGGTTGAACGTGCTATCGCGGACGCCTTGTCGGAAAAGTATCCTGCACTGCCGATTTATCCCGTGGATGACGACCATGTGAAACTGGCTGCCGGGTGGTTGATCGAGGCTGCCGGATGGAAGGGAAAAGTGGTGGGGCATGCCGGGGTACATGAAAAACAGGCACTCGTGTTAGTGAATACGGGTGGGACTACCGGTATAGAAATTGCACATTTGGCCAACGAGATAAAGAAATCCGTGTTCCTTCAGTTTGGAGTGTGGTTGGAAGCTGAGGTGAACGTGATATGAATGGAATTTCTAAATCTAAAATCAAAAATCATTAAATCAAAAATCAGAACGGGATGGTAAAATATTCGGAAAAGATAGATATTCGGGGACATTACACGGATTTGGAAGGGCGATTGATAGTGAAGTCCTTGTGTGATTTGTTTAACGACGTGGCAAACGTGCAGACTTACGCCCTGAAAATAGACGTACCCACGTTGAACGAGCAGGGGTTGACGTGGATGTTGCACAAGTTGCATATATTGATAGACCGAATGCCGGAGCAGGGAGAAAAAGTGACGTTGGAAACGTGGCCGTCGGGTATTGACCGTTTATTCGCGATTCGCGATTTTAGAATGCTGGACGGGGAAGAGGTTATATTGCGGGCTACTTCCGAGTGGATGGTGATTGATTTGAATCGTCGTCGTCCCGTGCGTTTACCGGCTTGCGTGACGGAAACGGCTGCCTTTTGCGTGGACGGTATTCGGGAAATTCCTTTTGAACTGGATACGAAAAAGATGCCGACAGACTTCGAGAGCACTCGTCGTTTCACGGCAACATACGATAATATTGATTTCAACAAGCATGTCACTCAAGCCACGTATGTACGCTGGGTTACCAATTCTTTGTCTTACGACTTCTTGAAGGACCACGAGATCACGGAGTTGGAAATCATTTACGAGCATGAGGTCCTGCCGGATAGCGTGGTGTGTGCCGGATGTCATGTTGAGGAAGCGGGAAATCGTGTAAAAGTGTATCATCAAGTGAAGAATGAAAGTTTGGATAAGACACATTGTTTTGCTGTTAGTTACTGGAAAAAACGGTAAGGACAAGGTGCATCCTTTTCTGTTTATTTCGTGAAATTCGGGTTAAAATACCGCTTATTTGTTTTGCAATAACGAGAAAATGCTATATATTTGCACCGTTAAAAAATGCCCAAGTGGTGAAATTGGTATACACGCTACTTTGAGGTGGTAGTGGCCGTTCGGCTGTGCAAGTTCGAGTCTTGTCTTGGGCACCATCAATGAAACAGAAACACGAAAACCGTTGCATTTGCAGCGGTTTTATTGTTTTCATGCAACGGTCAGCCCTTGTTTATTTCATAAAAAAGTCCAACATTTGTTCCAACATTTGTTCCAACACTTTTGTATGATAGAAGTTACTTTTTCATTAGATAATCCAAAGCGAGAAGTTTCAACGATCCGGGGATTTATTCGCTATGCCGGGAAAAGATATTCTTTCCCCACAGGGGAGAGCGTGAAAACGGCTTGCTTTTCCAAAGGGAAATGCCGGGAGTGTAAAGAGGCTCGTGCGATCAATAATAAACTCGTTGCGGTGGAGATTGCCATGAAAAATGCGATCCTGTATTATAAACAAGATTTCAAGGTTCCGGAGGCCGTTGATTTCCGGAAAAAGGTGGAGCAATTTTTGACGGGTAATAATGCTATCGAAATAAAGCGCAAGGACAACGAATTTTTGTCTTATGTAGATGAGTATATAAAAACCTGTGATAAGTCCGTAGAAACGATAAAATCATACAAAACGGCATTAAATAGTCTGAGAGAATTTGAGAAAGTAAAAAAGAAGACATTTTCGTTCGATGATATTACTTTGAAGTTTGCGGAAGAGTATAGAAAATGGCTGTTGGATGCAGATTACTCCCGGAACTATATTGGGACGTTATTTAAAAATTTGAAATTTTTCATGAAACATGCTAGAGAGGTGGGAAAGTTGCATGATAACACGGATTATGAAAAATTTAAAGTGGAGGCGGAAGTTGCAGACACGATTGCTTTATCAGAGATTGAGCTTTTACGGCTTCATAGATTGGTAATTGATGAAGATTTGGTAAAGAGGGCCAGTAATGATGAACGATTGCATAACATTCGAGCCAGAATACGAGCTTGGGATAACGTGCGTAAAAAGTTTTTGATCGGGGCGTTTACTGCAATGCGAGTGTCTGATTTTAACCGTATACAAGATTATAATATTCAAGACGGGATTATAACGATATTACCTAAAAAGGGATCTTCTATCCGTAAGCCGGAACCCGTGAAAATACCCATGCACCCGGTCATACAAGAGATATTGGCATCGGGATTTGATTTGAGCTGTAAGGTTAGCGAACAATATTTGAATAAACAGATAAAGGTGTTATGTCGATTAGCTGGGATCGTTGGTGATACCGTTGTTTACCGGACAGAAGGAGGGGTGTTAAAAGAGTTCGTGAAGCAAAGATGGGAGCTTGTTTCGACACACACCGCACGACGTTCCGGTGCCACGAATTTTTACAAGCAAGGAATTCCTAAACGGTCCATCATGTTACTCACCGGGCATAAATCCGAGAAACAATTTGATGCATACGTGAAATTATCAGCCGAGGAAAATGCTAAGGCATTGATGGAGGATGATTACTTTAACAAGGATAAGGCGGACACGTCGAATGAGTGGATGCTTCGGCAGATAGAAAAAGAAAATGATCTTAATTTTAAAGTTGAATTTTGAATGTTGATTTTTAGGTTATTGTGAATGATGTTTTGTTAAAAACGTTTCAAAATACAATTTTTCTTAGAAATTATATACAAGATTAGTTGAAAATTATATATATTTGTAGTGATAAAAATCTCTGCGGGAACAGAGATTTTTAGAGAAAATGCGCTGGAAGCGACTATAAATTTTTTGACAAAGCTATGAAAAAAAATCAGAAACGTAGAATAGTTTCAAAAAAAGAGTGTTTGCATGATTTGAAAGATGAATTGCAAATAATGTTTGAAGCTTTCAGAGAGGCAATAAAGCTCTATGAACAGGAGGTTGTGTTGACGCCACCAGAATCTAGGGTAAAAGGGTTTGAAGCGTCATTGTTGAATTCCAAAATGACGCAATGTATTCAAAAGCATTTTCCTAGTAATTGGAAATTTGGAAAGTATAGAAGATTTGTTTTAAGAGTAAAAGGATTTAATGTACTTTTTAAAAAGCTAAATAATAAGAATATGCCAATGAATGTGAGGACTGTATTAGTAGATGCTATAGCAAATCAATTGCAATTATCATTATTTGATGATTATCCAGAAGTTATTGATCCTATAGTGTTTTTTGGTTATCAGAAAGATAAAGCTGGGGGAATTATGAATCCTAAGCTTGTATATATAGATGAAAACCAAGTAAGGTGGGAGATTGATGAAGCGGAGGTTGAAGTTGAAACTTTGCATCATGCAATTAATCAAGAAGTATCTGATAATGATCTTGTGAAGATTAAAAGAAAGGTACCAGGAGAGAGAAAAGCAAACTAATTATTAACCTAAGCTTCCAGCGCATTATTTAATGATTAAAAAGAAATGAGGAGTTTATAACTATGAAATTGAATCCTAAACAATTAATTCTTGCAAGAGAGTACAGGGGATATAGTCAAACTGACCTTGCAAAAAGAATAAAAGGATTGTCTCAGTCCAATTTGTCTAAGTATGAAAAAGGATTGGATATTTTGTCTGATGATATTCTTATGAGGATTATTAGTTTTTTGGAATTTCCGGTAGATTTTTTTTATAAACGAATTTCCAACTTTTCAGAAAATGCTAATTATAGAAAAAGAGTTTCAATCAATAAAAGTGATAGGGCGAAAATTGATATTACTTGTCGGTTGATCGGGTTTATTGTGGATCAAATGGCTCATGAATTGGAGTATCCCAATTTTAATTTACAAATGATTGATATAGAAGAGGGGTATACTCCCGCATATATAGCCCAATACACAAGGAAACTGTTGGAGATTGAGGGGCCGATAAAGGATATAAATAATTTGTTAGAGAGAAATGGAATAATAATTGTAGAATTTGATTTTGATACATCATTGTTTGACGGAGTGTCTTTCCTTTCAGATAATGGTTTCCCGATAATAATTGTAAATAGAAATTGTAGTAACGATAGAAAAAGGTTTAATATTAGCCATGAGCTTGGGCATATAATAATGCATACAGCAATCCGAAATCTGTATCCAGAGCATAGAAATAAAGAGATGGAGGCTAATACATTTGCTTCGGAGTTTTTGATGCCAAGTGCAGGTATTAAAAGTAATTTGTATAATTTGAAAATGACAGACCTGGCAGAATTGAAAAGATTTTGGTTGACATCAATGGCGTCAATCGTGATGAGAGCGAAGGATTTGGGGTGTATATCTCAAGAACGTTATAAATATTTGAATATAGAGTTGAGTAGAAACGGTTTTAAAAGAAAAGAACCCGTTGAAGTTTATATTGATTCTCCTAAAATATTTGAAACTGCTTACAGAATGTACAAGAATGAATTGGGGTATACGGATGATGATTTGTCGAAAGCTTTTGCTTTGCCCAGTGATGTGATAAATAGGTTGTTTGGTGGGTTTAAACAACGAAGGTTGAGAATATCGATATAACGTGAAATGAAGAGAGCGTTTAAACGCTCTCTTTTTTTTGTTCAACATGGAAAATAATTTATTAAAATAGTTTGTTACTAACAAACTATTTGGTATATTTGTATTGTCAAACTGCGGGTGACTCCGCTTAAATCTTAGTTCTATGACAAGCTTATTAGAAGCTATCGAAGAGATAGCTAAACAGAACCCGGGAGGGTTCACGGTTGACCTTACAACCTTAAAAAAGGTCACAAAGGGTATTTCAGTTGCCTATCTTGAAACTCAAAACAGTTTTGGAGATGAAGGACTGAAAAGAGTTCTTGAACATGCTGAAAAGCACGAAAAGATAGTAGGAGGGTGGTTGAACGAGGATGACGGGTATTTCTACTACGATTCTGTTAAAATCTACTTTGACCGGGAAGAAGCGATTCGAGCCGGGCGAGAGAATGAGCAGATCGCAATTTTCGACATCGGCAATCTTGAACTTATCAAATTGTGAACCGGAGGGCTTCGGCCCTCCATTTAAAGATTTTTACTATGAAAAACATTGAGTTATTGCCCATCTCGGAAGAGGCTAAAAAGAGATTAAACGAGTTTGCCACTCAGTACAAACGTTTCGCTCACGTGATCGTGGAAATTGTTTCTTTTAATGAAGGACGGTTGATCGTTCGTGTCGAGCAAAAAGATCTAGTAAACGGTAAAATGTTGACCAAAAAAGAGCTGGCGGATCGTGTCCGGAAAATGTTTGACGGGGAAATCCCGACAGACTGGAAGTTGACGGTTTCGGCGGTGGATTTTGACCGGAAAGACATCGAGGAAATAAATGCCGAATGGATCAAGAACCGGATGAATAAATTGATGTTGAAAGCTAAACATGTTTGCACTCACACGGGGGTTGATAAATCGACGCTTTCGCAAATATTGAACGAGGAAAAGCCATTAACGAAATGGCATAAGGTCGCTTTGTATTATTTCTTTAAATATTACGAGGTTGCGAATTTTGAAGGAAGTAAATGTTGATTGATCTCGGTTAGATTCAGAGGTTTTTTCTCTGAAAGACTTGATATCACAATCTGTGATCTTGCAGGTATTTATTTGTTTTAGAAAGGATAATTCTATGTATGGAATGATATATAGAAACTATCTATATTGATTTAACATTATACATTGTTATAATGTTATTATAACAATGTATATTTGCAACGGGTTCATTCTCCAGTGGGAGGAAGGAAATCGAAAAGCGATGGTTCATTGTAGCCATCGCTTTTTGTTAATATATTTCTGGCAGTTTTCTTTTGATTTTGTTTTCTATTTTTTTCTTGTTATTGCCTTCTATATAATACGCTGTTAATAGATAGTAAAAATCATTCTTTTTGGGTTCTAGTATGATTACGTAAGATTCATCCCTATCGTATATGTAAGTTCTAACGCTGTGTTTATCATTTACAGAGAAAACTGTGATAGCTTCAGGTGTTTTTTCTGATAAATGGTGTTTGATCCAGTGTATTCGGATGGAACGTTCTCGGTCAAATTCTCTATGCTTTTCCTCATTTTCTGTTTTTGTGGTTAAATGATTGAATAATATTTCCATTGTGTCCATACCTTCTTGACTAGTTGGATGTACATTTTTGTTTCGGAATTGATTCGTGTGGTCAATGAAGTCTCTTTTAAATATCCTTGAAAGAGAGAGTTTCCTTTCTCTTTCATTCATTGCATCTATCTCAAGTAGACTATTGTATTTTTTCATTAAGTTGAAAGGCATATCAAATATTTATTCGGAAGATATTGAATTTTGTTGCAGACAAAGGAGAGGTTTCTGTTAAGCTTACCCCACAGACATTCGCAATTTTATCTATTATTTTGCATTTGGGTAAAGATTGTTTGTCTTTGTTATTTAGATTGTAAGCAAGAGCTCCAATCAATAAGTCGCATATTTGTAAGAAAACAATTTCATGGGAACGAACGTGTTGTATTCCATTTATAATTCCCATTTGTACGTTAAGAATTTTTTTTAACTCGTTTATCCTGTATGTGCTAAGGTCGTCTTTTATGTCAAGGTAGATGTTGTATTTACAATTTGCATACAGAAGATGGTAAATCAATTGATAGTACATCTTGTAATAGAACTTGTCATAGTCGTGGTCGCATTTATCGGGCGTATACTTGAACTTGTCAACAAGGATTGCACGAAATCGAATGTCTATCTTGTCAAAGAAGAAGTCTATGACATCAGAATAAAAAGGATAATTCCATTTATCTAATTTGGTCCATTTTATTTCGTAGTAATTTTTATGTTTGTCTCTTAGTTGTTTTAATTCTTCCTTGTATCTATTTATTTTTTTGTAAGGAATAGACACGTATCCTAATACCATAAATTGTTGTTCTCTATTATTTAGATGACAACTTTCGTCGCAATAATAATTGTGTGTGAATTCATTCATGATGTTCTTAGTTTTTCTGTAAATTTATTTATTGGTATTAAGAAAGTGATTGAATAATCTATCTGATCGGCCTGCACATAGAATGTTTTATCTACTCAAGAAGTGTTGATGTTATTTTGTAATATATTTTAAACCCTTGTTGGGTATTAAGGTCGTGAATTTGTGCATGAAATCCCATGATAGCCTGTATGAACTTCCTTTTTTGTATTCAATTCTATTCCATGATGGTGTTACTACCACCCCTCCGATTACGGCACCCCCATGCGTGATGAATTTTCCAGAGAGGGTTGTAATGATTGTGTCTGCTTTTGATGTTATCGTGAACATTAATTTTGCATTTATGTATTTAATTCCATGTGGGCCAGTGGTGATGAAAAAAGCTGAACTATCTATTTTTTCAGGTTCTATCCCTTCTCTTAATAGAATTTTTACAATTTCGTTTAAGGCTTCTTGTCGGGTTTTGTATGTTGTTGTTAATTCGATTGTGTTCGATTTTTTCGGTATTCCTAATTTTTGATCTTTTTTGTTTTGCCCTGAGCTGGTTGCTACAGTTAGACAAATTAAGCTAATCAATAGTAATGTTCTCATGATCTTCCCTTGTTTATTATTGGTGTTGTGTAAATCTGCTATCTTATTGGTTTGTATATAGAATATTTTACCTTGTACATTCGACGAATTTCCTCTGTTTCGTTGGATAAGGTGATTTTTCCTCCCAGTTCGTTGTCGGACCATAGAACGAGTTTTCCGTTTGCCAGTTCGTTGTCCTTGATCCGTTTTATCACGACCATGTTCCCGAAAGCGACAACGACAACACCTGTCGTGAATTTCCAGTTTGCCGGGTCAATTATTTCGCACAGGACTTGTTCCCCGGACACGAGGGTCGGTTCCATGCTATCCCCGTCAACCTCGAAAATTTTCGCTTTCTCGTATTTTATTCCCGGGCGTTTACGGATTTTAATAGTTTCAACCTCGTTCACGTTTGAATCAAAATACGTTTCCGCGAAACTTGCCCGGGCATGAAGTGGCACGAACGGGACTTCTATCCAGTCGGAATTCTCTACTTCCACGGGATGAACGTTCGAAACGTTACCGGATAAAGTGAACGTGTTATCTCCTTTCCCTTCTAAAAGCCATTCTTTATTTATGTTGAATATTTCAATGAATTTTTGTGCGAAATGTGGCAACAAGAACGTTTTTCCCCTTCGAATTTCAGACACGAGAGAGGTGGACGCACCTATTTTATTGGCAACTTCCGAATATGATGTACCCTGAATTTTTAGTTGTTCCAGTGCTATAAGGAAACGTTGGGTTACTTCGCTTTTGTTGTATTTGGAAAATAGAACGTTTGTTGATTGTTCTGTAATTGACTCTTTTAATGTGGTGAACATGGGTTCTTCGCCTAACTCAAGCCATTTGGGATTTACGGAATACGTGTCGCAAATTGCACTTAAATTGCGAGGAGTTAATCCTGTTAGTTTCATCTCTATAGAGGCGTATCCACTTCGACTAATTTTGATTGCAGAAGCAATTTGTGTCTGAGTCAACTTTAGCGTTTTTCGTAATAACTTTAATCTATCGGAAACATCCATTGTATAATATTTTTCTATATTGACTAAAATAATCATTTTAAATTTGAAAAATGATTATTTTAGTCAATATCTTTGTAAAAACAATCAAAGCAAAGTCAAACGTATCGTTTGCGATAGCAAACATACGAAGAAAAGTAAAGCAACACAAACAAAAACAAGAAAATACCCTGAATGGGGTACAAGAGAAAGGAGGCAATAATATGGAAAACATGACAGATGAAAATGAATACATCGAGTTCACGGAAATAACATTACTGAGGATGTTGAAGAAAAAGTTTCCTTCAACATCTTGGAGGATATATTCAGGTATGATGAGATGGTCATGCAAAAGGAGTGTGTGCGTGGAATTGAGGTTTCAACGCCGTTTGACGGATGATGAATTAATAACCCTTAGAGAAGTGTTGGGATTGAATTCAGGGATATTCTTCTGAATCCCTAGGCAAGGATTAATATCGTGTAAATGATTAATAAAACAAGTGCAATTATAAAAAGGAAATATGAAATCGGTACGAGAATTTTTGACGTTTTTGAAATATCGAAAGTGGCATGCTCCATTGTACCTTGCTCCTGTTTTACATGTAGAAGTTCGTTTCGAAAGCTTTGATAAAACTTTTTCAAAAGAGCTGTGTAAGCGTGTAAAACAATACTTAGTGCCAGGATGCCGAGTGTTAGTGCAATCACCGCGGCAAGAAATGCCCAACGAGTACATTGGGGAGTTACGTCTGATGGATGGAAAGCGATTAATATTCCGAGAAAGGTTGAAGCCACGAGTATCAAGTGGCGGTAAAAAGACGATTCTGTTTGAAAGGATGTAAACATCAATTTATTTAACTCTTCGGATTCTTGCGAGTAGTATTCATCAAGGTTCATGGCAATAGTTGATTATGGTTTTCTGGAGGCAAATTTAATTAAAAATAGAATGTCAAGCGAGTATGATAATAACGGTAGTGCCAGTTGCAACGAGCGATATTAGGTATTTCGAGCAAGCTTGTAAGGAGGTCAAGGTTCGATATTACAAGTTATCCGGAGATGACGTGGAGACGAAATTCCGGATCGTGCATAGGTTGGTTAGCACTCTCTTTTTACTCGGTTGGTTGACGGCAAAGTACAAATATTCAAAATGAAAAACATGGAACGAACTGGAATATATCAAATCACGGGTGATGACCTGTTTCGGATGGCGGATCAGTTGATGATAGATCGGTGCAAGCGTATCGAGATACCAAGTAAGGTGGCCGCTAGTATCCTGAAAATATCAGTTTCAACCTTGTGCCGGTGGCGAGAAGCCGGGTTTATAAAAGCCGTGAACGAGGTGAAGGAGGGTGGTGCGATGGTATTTCGTTTGTCCGATATTTTAACGCTAGATAAGGCAAAAGTTCAATCTGAATACAGGTTATTACATAAATAACATGGCAAAAAGAGAGAAGAAATATAGTATGGAGCGGAATTTCTTGAAGGAAATGTTGTCCCAGCCTTTTTATAACGAGAAAAGGATTCCGGGCTATAATCATGCTACCGGGCAACTGGATAGTAAACAGATGCCCGCCAAGAGAGGAGTGAAAGAATATAATGTTGATTTAAATACTTACTTGTTATGCCAGTAGTGAAACAAGAGAATTGGTTAGATTTTTTACCAAGAGGGACGAAAAAGAAACTCGCCGATAAATACGGGGTCACGACAACGGCCGTGACGTATATCCTGCGTAGGGAGGATGTTTTGAATCACCCGGAAATGGTGAAGGAGGCCAGGGAAATAGCGATCGCTAAAATGGAAGAATGTCGTGAACACGCTAACGCCTTGAGTCATGCAACATCTGAGTAGAAGACAAAACGAGATAGCCGGGCTTTTGTCTCTCGGTTACTCGGAAAAGGAGATCGCCTCCCGGCTGAACGTGAGCGTGGACACGGTTCACACTCACAAGAAGAATATTTTCAGGGTGTTGGGTGTTCGAAGTGTCGTTGATTTGGCGAGAGAGATTATTTCCAGGGTGACGGGAATGAATGTTTCCCGGTTGATCCGGGAGAACGTGATAGAGCCTAACGCCTACCGGGTAACACTGATGCTCGTGTTTTTATCGTTGCAATTTGTCGCTATGAATGCCGATTTCGATTACAGGCGGACCCGGTTTTCTGTAAGAACTGTAAAAGTAGCAAGGGGTAGGAGGGTAGAGGAATGAAAACACGTGAACGTTGGTTACTTGAGGCAATTGAAGGGCTTGCACCGTTATTTCGTGCCGCCGGGGTCGAGTTACCCGTGGTAAAAGTATCGGTCGGTTTCCCGCCAACGGGAGGGCTGAAAAAGAACCGGCGTGTGTTGGGCGTGTGCTTCCCCAAAACGATGACAAAAGATGATGTCCCGCAAATTTTTATAAACCCGACAGTAGAAGAGATCGAGAGCGAACAAGGTGTTTTGGCAATACTGGTTCATGAACTTGTACACGCTTGCGGGATTCATGGGCATGGTAAAAGCTTTAGAAAGTTGGCCGTGGCAGTTGGGTTAACGGGGCAAATGCGTAGTACGGTTGCCTCTGATTTTGATCCACCATAAAAAAAGTGTAGGGGTAGAATGGGCAAATGCGTAGTACGGTTGCCTCTGATTGGTTACTGGACGAGTTGAAAGGTTTAGTGAGAAAGATCGGACCGTTTCCCGGTGCGGCTATCGTGAGCCGGATGGATGGAGCGGATTTCCCGATCAAGCGGGATAAATGTAGGATGAATAAATGCATCTGTACGGATTGTGGTTACACTGCAAGGGTAGCGAGAAAATGGCTTGAGTTTGGTGCGCCAGTGTGTCCGTGTTGTCACGTGCAAATGATAACAAGTGAATAATGGCAAGACCGAATAAAAAAGGACTGGATTATTTTCCTGTTGATGTTGACATGTTCGAGAGGGACGATGTCGCATTGATAACATCAGAATTTGGTGCGAAGGCTGATTCTGTCCTTATCCGGTTGCTTTGTAGGATTTATAAAAATGGATACTGGTGTAAATGGGGTGACGATGAATGTTCGCTTTTTTGCAAGTTAGCGGGTGGCATCTTTGTCCCGAATCACGTGAAAGAAATTGTCGCCGGGTGTGTTAGGCGGTCGATATTTGATAAATCGGTCTTTAACATGTTTGGCGTGCTTACTTCTAAAGAAATCCAGGAAAAATACCTGCGGGCAACGTTGGAAAGGAAAGAAGTGGAGATCGTGGCGGATTACTGGTTGTTGGACATGCCGGAGGGAGACAAGTTTAGCGTTTTTGATGTCAATGGGAATTGTATTAAAAAAATTAATCGACCGAATAACTCGATTAATCGGTCGAATAACTCGAAAAATGATAGTGATGGAAAAGGAGAAATTTTGGAATTCGGGGTAAATCGACCGAATAACGAGGTTAATCGGTCGAATAACCCGATTAATCGACCGATTAATTCACAAAGTAAAGTAAATAGTATTTATACTAAATACTCTTTCGGTGAATTCTGGGATTTGTATGACAAGAAAAGGGGGGATAAGGGGAAAATAGAGAGGAAATGGATGAAATTGTCTGAAAGGGAGAGAGAGGCGATAATGAAATATATCCCCTTGTACAAGGAGGCTCAACCGGACAAGAAGTTCCGTAAAGATCCTGATACTTTTTTGAACAACAAGAGTTGGAATGACGAATTAATTTACGAGAATAATGGACGACAACAAAAGCAAGCGCAAGCAGTCGACATCGGAAAATATTGACATGTCGTACGACAAGAATGCCGAGGAAATTGTTTTGGGTGGTGTTCTTGGCTTGGAAGGGGCGATTAATGACGTGATCACGATACTGACCCCCGAGATGTTTTACATGAAACGAAACCGGATCGTTTACGAGGCAGTGTTAGCGTTGGAAAAGGATAACGATCCCGTTGATATAATCACCGTTTCCGACAAGTTACGTTCTCTAGGGAAACTCGAAGAAGCGGGAAATTATCATTTCCTGGTGACCTTGACGAATCGAGTGGCGGAGGCTGTTAGGTTGCCTTTTTACGCTAGAATCATAAAACAGAAATTCGTGCAGAGAGAACTGGCTTGTTTCGGGATGGAGCTGGCACGAATGGCGATGGATGACACTGTGGATGTGGAGAACACGTTGACTTTCGCCTCTAACGGGGTGGATAAGATAACCGGGGCGTTGGCCAGTGACGGGCAGATGAATCACGTGCGGAAAGCCGTGGAAGATGCCTTGAACGAGGCCGCCACGCGTGAACAACAGGCGAAAAGGGGGGTGATTTCCGGTGTCCCGTCCGGGTTGAAAAGTTTGGATGATATATTGCACGGTTTTAAACCCTCTGACTTGGTTATTATCGCTGGGCGTCCCGGGTCCGGTAAAACGAGCGTGTTCTTGAAGATTGCCAAGTCGGCGGCGTTAAGGAATAAACATGCTTGCTTGTACTCGTTGGAAATGTCCGCTTCGAGCCTGGCGGATCGCTTGATATTGTCAGAGACGGAGGTGAGCGCGGAACGTTACGCTTCCGGGTTCCTGCGGCGGGAGGATTGGGGAGAGATCATGGAGGCGAAAGAGCGTCTTTCAAGGTTGCCGATTTACGTTGATGATAACCCGATGGCTTCAATGAATTACATCAAGGCACATTGTCGAAAGATGCACAAGAAGGGGGCGTGTGATATTATCTTGATTGATTACTTGCAACTTGCCGATTTAAGCACGGGAGAGAAGGGTAGGAATCGAGAATACGAGGTGGCACAGGCGAGCCGACAAGCCAAAATCATGGCGAAAGAGTTGAACGTTCCCGTTATCCTGTTATCCCAGTTAAACCGTTCATGCGAGGAACGAGTGGATAAAAAACCGCAATTATCAGATTTGAGGGAGTCGGGGGCGATCGAACAAGATGCTGATAAGGTGATCCTTGTTTACAGGCCGGAGTATTACGGGTTGAAATCGGAGGGGGAACCGATCCGGGGAAAAGGGTCCTTGTTGGTTGTCAAGCATAGGAACGGGCGCACCGGGGAAGCGAAATTCGGGTATAACGAGAGTTTAACGAAATTGTTTGATTTGAAATGATCGAGTTAATAAATCCTTCCGGGGAGCGGAAAGTGATGAACACGTCGGAATACGTGGAGTTGTTGAATAAATACGTGAAAACGAAGTCTTTCAAGGAATGGAGTGATCGCCGGAACATTGCTGGGGTGATCAAGCTGGGAGGAGAGATGAAGGTGAGCGGGTCAGCGGTTGAGATGTTCTTGAGAGAGAGCGGGTACATGATAAGCATGATAAAAGGATAAAACGAGACAAGCATGAAGACACGACCAATGACACACGCTAGTTTATGTACCGGAATCGGTGCCTGTGAACTCGCCGCCACTTGGATGGGGTGGGAAAACTTGTTTTCGTGCGAGATCGACGAGTTCTGTAATAAAGTGTTAAAATATCACTACCCTAAAGCAATACACTATGGAAACATATTCGAGCAAGATTTCAGAGAATGGAGGGGACGAATCGACGTTCTCACGGCAGGATTCCCTTGTCAAGTCTACAGCCTGGCAGGAAAGAGACTTGGAGATAAAGATGACCGTTACCTCTGGCCGCAAGTGCTTCGTGTCATCGACGAAATCAGGCCCACTTGGTTCGTTGGTGAAAACGTTGCTGGAATCCTCTCGATGGTACTCTCCGGCGAGGAGGTTAAGGTGGGAAGTTACACGGACGTTTGCGGAGAGAGTTACACGATGCACGAGACCCGACAAGTCCACGCAGTCGAGCAGATCAAGCGAGACCTCGCGTCAATCGGATATTCCCTCCAGCCAGTTGTTATACCGGCTTGTGCCGTCGGAGCGCCCCACAGAAGAGACAGGGTATGGTTTATTGCCAACCGTTCAGACGCAGGGATTGAAGATTTGCAACAAGAACGGGAAGACGGAGTTTTTCCCAGTAGAATTACTCCCGACACCGATGGCGCAGGATTACCGGAGACGAGGCCCGAACAGCGAGCAGCAGGGATTGCCGGAGATGGCTTACAACGGGATGTTACCAACTCCCAACGCGTCAGAAGCAACGAAGTACTCGAAAACTTACAACCCGAACAGCCAGATGGGAAAGGGATTACACTCGTTAGCAGTGAACGGTTTGCTGCCGACGCCGAAAGTACAGGAATCAAGGGGGAACGTGACAAAGGACAGGGGAAAATTCAATTTAACAGACGAGATTTGCAAAGTGTTCGACCTAGTTGGCAAAACTTCCCTACAACTGAACCCGCTATTCGTCGAGGAGATGATGGGATTTCCGGAAGACTATCTGGTATTACCTTTTCAAGATGGCGACAAGAATCGATAAAGGCTCTAGGTAATTCAATGGTCCCGCAAGTAGTACTCGAGATTTTTAAAGCGATAGAAAGCGTGGAGAGTTCCGTACGATAAAACAGAGAAAAAATGAGAGCGTTAAGTGACAAGATATTTAATTCAATATGCCTTCTTCGAAAAATGGAGAAAATGGCGTTACAATACTCCCCGGATGGTTTTCACGTGGCGTTCAGTGGAGGAAAAGATTCCCAGGTGATTCACGAATTGTGCAGGATGGCACACGTGAAATTCAAGGCGTACTTTTACCAAACCTCGGTTGATCCACCGGAACTGCTGCGGTTTATCCGAACCAACTACCCTGGTGTTGCATGGTTAAAACCGGAGAAAACCATGTTCCAGCTCATCCTGCAAAAGAAGATGTTGCCCCTCCGGAATCGCCGGTATTGTTGCGAGGTTATAAAGGAGCGTAGGGGATTAAACGAGGTCGTCGTGATTGGAATCCGGAAGGAAGAGAGTAAGCGCAGGGCGAAAAGGAAGGTGTTCACGAACGATTGCAAGCTCGGTTGTGACAAGCCGTTGCTTGCAATTATTCTTGATTGGACGACCTCTGACGTTTTCGAGTTCCTTGAAAAAAGACATTTGCCAGTTTGTGAGTTGTACAAGAAAATGGATCGAATCGGCTGCATAGGTTGCCCGATGAATTGCAAAAGTCAAAGGAAAGAGTTACGAATGTTTCCCAATCACCGAAAAGCGTACGTGAACACGATAGAAAAATTACGTGAAGAATCCGGGAAATACCTAGAATTCGATTCGGCGGAAGATGCTTTTAACTGGTGGTGTTCCGGGATAAGCAAGAAAAAATATCTGGCGGATAAAAAGCAGTTGAAATTCCCGTACTGGGATGAAGTGGTATTGACTGAGATAATTTGAATGATGGAAACCTTGGAAACATACACGAGAATGGTGATCTGCCCCCGTTGCGAGGGTAGGGGGTACACGAGGGAATGGAACGATAGAGAACGAGGGTACGATCAGGTGGTTTGTACCACGTGTGGGGGATTGAGAGTTTTGGAAAAGATAGTCAGTGTTGAATTTAAAAAAATAGAACATGCCAGAAAGACCGAAATCTCTTCCACGGCCTTGGAAACCCAAGGCCCGGGAGAATGACAAAATGCGACTTCGTCCCCGTAGCCATGACTTGTATCACACGGCCCGCTGGACGAGGGAGAGCCGAGAGTTTAGAAAAAAATGCCCGTTGTGCGTTAAATGTCAACAAGAGGGGATAATAACACCAGCGGAAGTCGTGGATCACATCATCCCGTTTCCCCTGTGTGATTTTTGGGATAAGACGAACTGGCAATCTTTATGCCGGAAGCATAACATCGAGAAAGGTAACAAGGATAAAAGATTATTGCATGAAAGAGGTATTAATGAAAATCATAGAGAGAATCCAACATGAACGGGTTTTAAACAAGCAAACACCTGACCACGTGTTACTGGTGAAAGATATTTTGTTCCCGTTGCGTTTGGCGGCGATTGAAGCGTTAGAAGAACTTGAGAGGGAAGGGAAAATAAGCCATGCACGAACCATTAACGATGAAGCGTACTTGATAAATGAAAGCGATCAGTGAACTAGTGGGAGAATTTTTGGGAGAACAGGACGTGAACCTGTTGAGTCGTGGAACTTACAAGTGCGCGATCAATCAATTTTTAATATGGGTTGCCGTGTCGAAACTTGATTTCTGGAAGATCAAGAAGTTCAATATCATCCAGTATAAAGATCACTTGTTAAAGTCCGGGAAATCCTTATACACCGTTGATTTGTACATGACCGTGGTACGTAAATTATTCCAGTGGCTAGAGGATCGGGGATTAACAACCAACGTGGCTTCAGGCGTTCGATCTCCCAAGAAGCGTAACGATTTTAGAAAGGGTTACTTGAAGATCGAGCAGGTAAAGAAGTTACTCGATTCGATAGATCAAAACTCGATCATCGGGAAACGAGACTTCACCATGATCTCGCTCATGGTCCGGGCTGGATTCCGGCGGGTGGAAATATGTAGAATGACGGTTGGAGACGTGAAGAACGAGGAACAGGTCACGATACGTTTGCAGCGAAAGGGACACCTGGAGAAAGACGTGGAGGTCGGGATCACGAGTAAAATGCTGGAAGCCATTCATGACTACATCGTTTGCCGTGGTGATATAACCGAGTCTGATTACTTGTTTGTTTCTCACGCCCGGGGGTACAAGGAAGCCAAGCTAAACCCGGTGATGGTGTCCCGGATCGTGAAGAGACGATTGCGGGAGATAGGTTTGGATAGCAAGTTCCTCACTTGTCACTCTCTCCGTCATACCGCGGCAATTCTTTCCTTGAAGGCGGGGGCCACGATCTATGACGTGCAACAAATGTTAGGTCACGTTAGCATCGAAACCACTAAGATTTATTTAAGGGCCATAGAGGAAGAAACGAGGATAAACAACAGGGCAGTTCATACACTTGACGAACTATTCTAAGAAGGCCTTAAACGATTTAAAAAACGGGATAAAAACAGGAGCGAAACAGGTCAATGTGCAATAAAGAAATAATTTAGTGAACATTAATTTTGCTATCTCGACATTGCAAAATGGCACTTTTGGGGTGTTTGAAGGGGAAAAATAGATAAAATTGTTAAGTGATTGAAATAAAATATATTAATAAAATTGGAGGGGAAGGGGGGTATAAATCTCTATGGCAAAAATCTGTAAGACCATACCCCCAGCTTAATTAACGTGCGTGCAAAATTGGAAAATTTTTAAATAGGAGGTAAACATGGGAAAAGGACGAAAACCAATATCTAACGCTTTGAAAAAATTGAAAGGGACGGATCAGCCCTGCCGGATGCGCGAGGAAATAACATTCGACAAGATAACAGAAATCCCGAGCCCGCCATCTTACCTGTGCGTGGAGGCGAAAAAAGTTTTCAAGGTCACGGCCCAACAACTAGCGGACAAGGGTGTCCTTGATGTCGTGAATATTAACACGGTTCTCCTGTACGCTAGCGAGATGGGGAAATACATCGAGGCGGAAAAGGAGTTAAAAAAGAAAGGGCGCGTGATCGAATTGCACAATGAAGATGGGATTCTAATGAAAGCGACTCGTAACCCGCTGGATCGAATGGCCAGCGGGTACCTGGCTAATGCCACCCGGTTGGCCAGCGAGTTGGGGATTACCCCGGCTTCGGCTTCCCGGGTGAAAGTCGAGGGTCGAAAAGAGGAAGGAGATGAATTCGATAAATTCATGAGAAATTTTGGAGATGGCGAGAAGTAAGGAGTATATAAAGAAAATGAATAAATACGTGGATGACGTTTTGTCCGGGGAAAGGAAGGCCGGAAGGCTTGAAATCAAGACGGTCGAGCGTCACGTGAATGACTTGAAATACGCTGTCGAGAAAGGGATATTCTGGGACGAGAGGGCCGCGATGAAGGCATTAGAATTTTTCTCGTTGTTGCGGCATTACAAGGGGAAATGGGCGGGGACTGAATTCGAACTGGAAGGTTGGCAGTGTTTCGTGGTGGCTTCTATTTTTGGATGGAAAAAGGCGGGAGGGGCGCGGCGTTTTAACGTGGGCTATTTAGAAGTGTCACGTAAAAACGGTAAAACACAACTTGCCGCGGCGATCGGGCTAATCATGTTGCTTGTAGACGGGGAATTCGGGGCGGAGGTATATAGCGCGGCGGTGGATAAAGATCAGGCCTCGATTTGTTGGAGCGCGGCGGGTGCCATGATACAACAATCCCCGGTTTTAAAAAAGAGGGCGTTGGTTAGTAAAAAATCGATCGTGGTCGAGAACACGATGTCGGTTTTCAAGGCTTTTTCCAGGGACACGAATAACAAGGATGGTTTCAACCCGAGTTGTGGGATATGCGACGAGGTCCACGCCTGGACAACCTTTGATATTTATGACGTTATAGAATCGGGTATGGGGGCGAGAACCCAGCCGTTAATATTCATGACAACCACGGCAGGGTTAAATTTAAGTCTACCGTGTTACGATAAAAGACGTGTATACATAGAGATTCTTGACGGGATCAAGGAACAGGACGACACGTTTATTTTGATTTTCTCGCTTGACGAGAAAGATGATTGGAAAGATCCCGAAACATGGGTGAAGGCATGCCCGAATCTTGGAGTGTCAGTGAACATGGATTACATGGAACGTCGATTGAAAGCGGCCATGAATGACCCTTCAAAAGAAGTCGAGTTTAAAACGAAGAATTTGAACTTGTGGGTGGATGCCCCAACTGTATGGATTAGTGACGAGATTATAATGGCTAATAATCACGGGACTCTTGATGATACTTTGTTTGGGGAGGAATGTTACGCGGGGCTTGATTTAGCCTCGACCGGGGACATAAACGCTTTAGCGTTGTTCTTTCCAGGTTTGCCCCATAACCCGGTGAAGATGTTCTTCTGGATACCCGAGGCGAAAATGATCGAGAAAGAGGACAAGGTGAATTACAGGGTTTGGGTAGATCAAGGGTATATCACGACCACGTTAGGTAATATAATAGACACTGAATTCTTGAAAGAAGATATTGAATTGATCCTCCGGAAATATGACGTGAAGAATTTGTCGTATGATCCATTTTTGGCGGCAAACGGTGTGATACAATATTTAGGAGACCGGGGATATTACGACGTGATGGACGAATTACCCCAGCGGATCACGACCTTGTCGCAGCCCACGAAGGAATTACAAAGGATGTTACTTTCCCAATCGATGGATTTAATGAACAATCCCGTGTTACGTTGGATGTTCCGGAATGTTTTTATTTACACCGATCCGAACCTGAATATACGAATAGACAAGAAACGTTCGTCTGAAAAGGTGGACGGGTGCGCGGCCTTGGTTAACGCCGTGGCAGGTTACATGTCCCGGACGCTCGCCGATAAATCCAGTCAAATGTACAAGAGCCACGGGCTTCGGACGATAAAATTGTGATTCATGGAAGATAATACAAAAAATACAGAAGAGATCACTCCTCGTGTTTTAAAAATGACCACGAAACGGGGATTTATCGAGTTGTTTAACGAGGAATTGTACAAGGAAATGCGTAAGGGAAAACGGGGAAAGACCCAGGAAGAAATCTACGAGAGTCTTGAAACAGAATACGTGAAGTCGTTTAAACGCCGCCGCTACACTTCTTTTAATAGTTTTAGGCGAAGAAAAGACGCGTGAGGTGAAGAAACGCGACAATGTCGCGTTGATTGGTTGTAAAAACTGTCGTTTCTTTGTTGAAATATTACATGAAAATGCAGTTTTTACAATTGTTATCGAAAATCGGGCTTCAAAAAAGGGGTGTAGAAGTTAAGCCAGCCAGTGACTGGAAGCCTTCTTTTGTTCCCAATTTGAACGGTGTGGACGTGAATAACGACACGGCTTTACGTTTTACAGCCGTGTTCGCTGCCATGAGGATTCGTAGCGAGAACATAGCGTCCTTACCTAAATCTGTTTTAAAAGAAACAGCCTCCGGTAAAAAGATAGCGGTAGATCACCCGGTGCATGATATTTTGCATAAAAGACCCAACGGGTACCAGGATGTTTTCACGTTTTGGGCTTTTTTGAATAATTGTCTTGATGGTTGGGGAAACGCTTACGTGATAATTAACCGGGATTCTTACGGGGACGTGTCTTCCTTGTTCCCGGTTCACCCGTCCCGGGTTGTCCCCGGTTTGTATCGCGGGGTAAAATATTACAAGATTTCCGGGAATGATGGCTTGCAAGGTGTTTATAATGATACCGAAATTTGTCATTTCATGTTATTCTCGATTGATGGAGTGAAAGGTATAAACCCGATCGTGTATAACGCGGAGGCAATCGGGAATGGAATGGCCGCAACAAGGTTTGGAACGGAATTTTTCGAAAAGGGAGGTAATATAAAATCGGTTCTCGAAACGGATGGGAGTCTTGGGGATAAGGAGTATAACAATTTCATGAGGCATTACACGGAATCCGCTAAAAATTTTGAAACCCCGCTGCTCGAATACGGGATCAAGTTAAAGCAACTTGGAATCTCCCCGGAGGCGGCGCAGATGTTACAGACAAAAGCGTTCAGCATTCAAGATATTGCACGAATTTTTTCGTTACCGCCTCACATGCTGGCGGATTTATCTCGTTCGACTTTTAGCAATATAGAACACCAAGATATCCAGTTCGTCCAGTATTCATTACGACCATCCGTGAAACGGTTCGAGTATCAACTTGAGAACAAGTTGTTTTTTGAAGGGGAATCAGATACCTATCATATAAAATTTGACCTGAACGGTTTGTTGCGTGGAGACATGGCGAGTCGTGGTGCGTTTTACCATAACGGGATACAAGATGGTTGGTTGAATCGTAACGAGGTGAGAAACATGGAAGGACTAAACCGGGAGGATGGTTTGGAGAAGTTCATGTACCCGGCTAATTTGAACGTGGTAGGAGAAACAATAAATAAAGAGTAACATGAAAATAGACAATTATTGTAAATTTTTTGTTCGTGGTCTACCTGATGACGTGGAGACAAGTAGGACGGTAGAATTTATCGCTAGCGATAATTCTAGGGATAGTTACAGGACCGTGTTGCCTGTTGATAAGTGGGACTTGACACGGTATGAAAAAAACGGGGTCGTAACGTACCAGCATAACGCTTTTTCGTCTGATCCGGACATGGTGATCGGTAGGGGGGCGGCACGGGTGGAAAATGACCAGTTGATCGTGGCGATAACGTTTGAAACGGTGGATTTAAACCCGGTCGCTGACAAAGTTTTCCGTAAAATTTTGGTGGGAACAATTAACGCGGTGAGCGTGTTTTTTTATCCAACCAAACGAGGCTACTGGGGAACGGGTGAAGAGGCCGAGAACGGGACAAACCCGACATATTATTATGACGGGCAAGAATTGTTAGAAGTGGCCGTGGTGGTTTTACCGGGCAATAGAAACGCGACGAAAAGAGGGGTTGAGGAAATTCCGGACATTCTATCCGGTATTCATGATGCCTTGGGAGGGAAATACCAACGTTCCGAGATCGTGAAAATGAAGGTTTCCGACATTCTTGATTTGCTTGGGGATAAAAGAAATTTACTCGATAATGGAATCGAGGATACGGATTCACAAGGTCGTATCAGCTTGGCAGAAGCGGCTTTAGCAATGTCAAAATAATAACGTTTAAATTTATAATTATGAGTAGAAAGATTCACGAGATTAGGAAAGACCTTTCCCAGACGATTGAAAATTACCGGAAATTGGGAGAGGATAAAAAGGAAGAGGCTCAATCTTTGTTGACCAAGATTGATGAATACACCCGGGAGTTGAATGATGCCATTGTTGTTGACGCGGCGGACAAGGCGTTAGCGGCAAATCATATCACGGATTCGGAACGTCGTGAGGTTAATCGTTTTTCTTACGCCAAGTACATGCGTGAGGCTATCGATGGGAAATTGTCCGGGTTAGAAAACGAAATGGCCGCGGAAGCCAAACGTGAGGCAGCAAGTATCGGGGTGCAGTTAAAAGGTGTCGGAATCCCTCACCTGGTGTTATCCAATAAACGTGCCGCTACTGGACAGAACGTGACGGTTCCCGCGGAAGGAGGTTTCCTCGTGCAAGAAGAGGGCCTTGTTTACGTTGATGCCTTGCGGGCAAAGCTTATCTTGAACGAGTTGGGCGTTACCTTTTTAACCGGGTTAGTGGGAAATTTACCACTCGTGAAAGGTGGACAATTCACCGCTCAATGGCTTGATGAAAACGGGGAAGTGGAAGATGAGAAGACATCCTTCTCCAAGCATTTGTTGTCTCCCAAGCGTGTGGCGTTGACGGGAGCTTACTCGAAACAATTATTCATCCAAAGTGGAATCGATATTGAAAATTATATCGTTAATGAATTGACCACGGCACACGCCAAGGCGTTGAACGAGGCGATGATTAACGGTAGTGGTGCATCCGGGGAGCCTAAAGGTATTTTGAATCTGGACGGGATCGGTTCTGTTACTGGAGGGGAAAACGGTGCGGTCTTGGATTGGAAAAAGGTTGTTGGTTTGGAAACCGTCGTGGCCGTGGAAAACGCGGACCTTGGTTCGTTGGCGTACTTGACTAATTCGAAAGTTCGTGGAGCGATGAAGACAACGGAAAAGTCACAGGGAACGGCTCGCTTCCTCATGGAAGGTGGAGAGGTAAACGGTTACAAGACCGTCGTGACGAATCTTGTCCCTTCCGATATTAAAAAGGGAACTGGAACGAATTTGTCAGCCATGATTTTTGGAAATTTTGCGGATGTTGTTCTCGCGCAATGGGGCGGCTTGGATTTCATTATTGACCCGTACACGCTTGCGAAGAGCGGGGATATTAAGATTGTCGCGAACGCTTTCCACGATCTCGGGTACAAGCATGAGAAAAGTTTCGCGGCGATTAAAGACATAATAACAGATTGAAAATGCTGGTGAAGATTAAAAAGCCTATCAAGGGCTACGGGTATTATGGCGGGGAGACGGTAAGCCTCCCCGATGAAGACGCGGCCCGGTTGATGAATGAAGGGTTCGCGATATTGATTCAAGACACGGAAGGCGAAGATGAAAACGTGCTCCCGGAGGGTTTACCGGCGAGAGCGATATTGGCCGGTAACGGTTTCACGAGCGTGGAACAAATTCTGTCAGCAAGAGAAACGTTAGAGGCGATCGAGGGAATCGGGGTAAAAACGGTGGAAAAAATTATCAGTTTTTGCGAGGAATATGAAGGTTAAACGTCTTGATACCGGTCAATCTCCTGTAACCTTGGAACAGGCTAAAAGACATTTGAGGGTAACCTCGAATGACTTTGATGCGGACATCACCGGGAAACTTGAAGCGGCAATAACGGCAGCGGAGAATTACACCGGGCTCATGTTACGAGAATACGAGTTTTCGGTAACGGGTGATTTTACCCGGCAAATCAAAACCGGAATCATGCCAATCAAAGAAGCTAGCGTGAAGGTAGACGGGAACGAGATTAACGATATAGATTGGGAAGATAGCACGGTGATCCTTCCGGGCACGTGTAGAGGGAGCAAGATCGAGATCAAGATAAAAACCGGGTTTGATATTTTCCCGGATGATATAACAGCCGCCATATTGCTTGTAACGGGGCGTTTCTTCGAAAATCCTTCTGATAGCGTGGAAAATTTGCCGAAAGCATCATCTAATTTACTTAACGCTTACAAAAGATGGGGAAGATAAATATAGGGGCCTTCACGGATAGAATCACTTTCTTGAAGGCGATTAACAGCAAGGGGGAGATGGCGCAGTTACACAAACAGTACGTGGTGTTGACCACTGTTTTCGCTGACGTGCAGGTACTGCCAACGAATGAATCAATCGTGGAAGGTAACCTGATCGCTCTTGAAAAGATTCACGTGGTGACTTACACCTTGCCGGGCGTAAACACGAGTTGTATCATTCGATGGGGAAGTTGTGATTATAATGTTTCCTGTATCGTGCATGATAAGACCCGGCCTTTCATGGAATTGGACGCTATAAAAATGTTGAAGGATGAAAGATAACCGGGTCATGTTGAAAGGAGTGGATGACGTTCTTCGATTGTTGAACGATTACCCGAACGAAATAAACAGGATTGCCAGGGCGGCATTACGTAAAGCTATTACACCACTGGTGAAAAGTATTAAAAGCGGTAGCCCGGTTAAAGGGGTGAAGATAAAAATAAAGCCTCTAAAAGGAATGAACCCGAGCTTGAAGTTTGGTTATTTCGGGGAAGTCGGTAATTCTAATCGCTTGGCGCTCTCTCCCTGGTTTAAAGCGTACTTCTTGAATTACGGGACGTTGAATCGTAGACATTCAAGTCACAAATTTCAAAACCCGGTGAGATTTCGGCACACGAAACAAAAAGAGGGTATACGTCCCCGGTTATTTTTTGATAAAACAGTGGAAGGGCAGGAACAGCAGGTTTACGACAGGTTTGTAGAGTATTTAGTTGATGGAGTGAACAAATTTTTAGCACAACAAAAATAATGCGCACGGAAGAAGCGATTGCAGGGATTTTTAACGGGGTTGTCGATGCTTACAACATGGTTTCGAATGTTGAAAGTTTACCCTATGCCGTATTCCAGGTGAGTGAAAATCCAGTGTCTAGTAAAGATGGCGTGTACCGGTACGATCACGGCGTGGTTATTAACGTCGTTGCTGGAAGTTTTGATGAATGCAAGGATATTTCAGACCGGGTTATGAAGAATTTGTTATCCCTTCGAGATGATGATCTATCCGTGACGAACTTGGCGATTTCAGGAGAAACCGATGGAGATATATACATGAGAAAAATGGAGTGTTTAATAATTGAATTTGTATAACATGGGAAAGAAAATACTTGGTTATAATATAACCTTAAAAGTGGGAGAGAAGGTATTTGCCGCCACCACGAGTAACTCGTTTGATATTACCCCAAACGTGAAAGAGTCACAAACCAAGGATGACGAGGGAACAAAAAATAAAACGGTATCAGGTTATGAATACAGTTTTGGAATTGATGCCGTGGTTGAGTTGACAGAGGAAGGAGAAAAGGCGACCCGGATCGGGCGTGATGAAGCCGTTGAAATGACTTTACTTGGAGAACCGGTTGACTTCGTTTATTCAGTAAAGGGAGGAAAAGCTTATAAAGGTAGAGCGATTATTTCGGCTTTTTCTGAAAAATCCGATTCCGAGAACGAGGCCACGATCTCGCTAACCTTGCAAGGAGTGTCTAAATTAACCCCGGTAGAGCCAGCAGCATGAAAAATTATTATTTATCAATAGGAGGAAAGAAAGTCCGGGTTGAAATGAACTGGAACGCCATGATGACCTTTTGCGAGGAAAAGGGTATTGATGACCTCTCGAAACTAGGCGAGGACGGGAATGTAACCCCACGTGATCTTTTGACAATCATGTACTCGGCGATAAAAGAAGGGGAGAGGATGGAAGGGCGCAAGTTCGAGTTAACAAAAGAAGGGTTATCCGAGATCGTCAGGCCTTCGGACATCACGTTGTTCTTGAAAATCTATAAAGAACAATGCGGGGGTGGTGATGATGTTACGGGAAAAGTGGGCGTGTCAAAAAAAAAGAACGTCTTCCAACGACTTATTTCAAGGGGATAGCGCTCGGGCAGATGGGCATGACGGTAGCGGAGTTTGAAGAAATGCGGGTGGGTGATTTCTTTTTGAAACTTCGCTACTTCATGGCGGCCAAAGAAGAAAAAATTATTCTTGATTCGAACCTGATCCGGTTACAGACCGTCGAGTTGTTGAATATACAGGTGGATTCAAGAAGTAGAATAAAAGACCCGAGGGATTTGTGGCGATTCCCCTGGGAGGATGAAGACGAGAACGAGGGGATGCTCCCGGATTTGGAGAGTACAGACGTGAGGCAAAATTTGAAAAACTTGTACAAGGTATGGGAAAGGGATTAAATTTAAAAGCGATATTTTCTGCTGACACGAAGGACGTGAAGAAGGGGGCGAAAGAAGCACGGGAAGCTATTTCAAATTTTGAAGGTAAGGCTTCCGGGATGCTTGATGAATTCGCGTCGTTGTTTGGCATGTCAATGGGACGGATCGGGGAGGAAATGAAAACGTTCAAGGGTGGACTATTATTAATGCAGAAAGGAATGGAAGGATCGGCAGGGGGAGCCGGGTTGCTTTCTAATGCTTTAAAATTTTTAAAGGTAGCGCTAATCTCGACGGGGATCGGGGCGATCGTGGTGGCTTTGGGGTCCCTTATCGCTTATTTCACGAAGACTCAAGCCGGGGCAGACAAGTTACGTCAATTCCTCGAACCCCTTAAAACGGTGTTTCAAGTGATCATGGACACGGTTGCTGCCTTGGGTGGTAAAATATTTGACGCGTTCACGCACCCGAAACAAGCGATTAAGGATTTGTGGGAGTTCATTAAAAATCAATTCGTGAACCGTTTGATGGGTTTGGCTGGCATGGTTAATAATCTAGCGAAGGTCGTGTGGTCTGTTTTGAAGTTTGATTGGGGTGCGGTAAAAGAAAATTCAAAAGAATTACTGACTTCTTTTAACCAGACGGTAACGGGGTTGAACAAGCAACAGCAACAAAGCGCGATCAATGCTTTGAGTGCTTACGGTAGTAAATTGAAGGGGACCTACAATGATGCTCAAACCCTTGAAATTCGTAGGCAGAAATTGGAGAAACAACGAATAGCGTTTGTAAAAGAAGAGGCCGATTTGCAGCGAAAGCTGGCAAATTTGAGATTAAAAACGGAGGACAAGGAAAAGTATTCCGCGATGCAACGTTATTTCTTCAATCAACAAGCAATGGGAGTTCTTGACGTGTTGGGTAGAAAGAGGAATGCCTTGGCGAAAGAAGAATATGATATAATGGTCGCTCAAAACGGGTTAGCTGAAAACATGAACAAGGATTACGAGGAAGAGAATAACCTGTATAAAGCGATGGTTGACACGCAAACTCAAATCCTTTCCCAAAAGAAAGAAATGGTTGCCAAGAACAAGGAATTAATCACGCAAGCGAAAGCCCTTGATTTTGCCATTGCTAAAAACTTGGAAAAAGAACAACGGCAAGCTAAAAAAGACGGGAAAAAGAGATACATACCGTTAACTTATAAACTGGAATTGGCCCCGGTAGACACGGGACCTCTTCAAAAAATTGTAACGGATTATTCGGCATTTGATAAAGAGATCGTTGATATTTCCGCTTCAATAAACGAGGCGTTTCAAAGTATCGCGGTGGGATTTGGTGAAAGTCTTGGTCAGATAATCGCAGGAACCGGGAGTTTGAAAGGGTTTGCGACGATGGTGGCGGAAGTGTTCGCGGATTTAGCGATACAAGTGGGTAAGATTGCAATACAGTTAGGGGTGGCAATGATTGCGATACGAGCTAGTTTGAATTTTGGAAATCCTTATGCTGCAATTGCAGCGGGTATTGCCTTGGTTGCGTTGGGAACTGCCGTAAAAGCTTCTCTCAGTCAGGTTGCAAGTGGTGGGGGAAGTTCCTCTTCAAGAAGTTATTCCAATACGTTAGATGTCCGTACTGATCGTTCCGGGGAGAGATATACAAAAGAGGTTAATTTAAATGTAACGGGAAAACTTGAAGCACGAGGAAGTACTCTTGTTGCTGTGATTGATTCAGAAAATAAACGTAAAAGATTAACTACATGAGTATGTACGGAACACGCTATATTTTAAGATGGGAATCTGAGAAGTATAATCATGATTACAAAATTCTGATCAAAGAGCGGGATTATACCGGAGTGGCAGAAAACAAGTCTCTCGGGGCAGCTCCTTTGTTGCGTAGGGATGATTCTGACTCTGGAATATCCGGCACGTCCTTGGAGATGGTCGTACAGGCAGACGTGGACGGGGAATTAACATCCTTGTACACGGTAGACAACAAGTTGTTTCTCGTCGAGTTGTATAAAAATGGGGTGTTGATCTGGACTGGTTATGTTCTCCCGGAGAAATACTCGGAACCTTACATCTCGGTACCATACGACGTTAGCGTGACGGCGAGTGACGGGCTTGGAATATTGAAAAATATCCAGTACGCTCAAACGGGTACCCGCTCGATATTTGAAATTATAAAATATTGCTGTGATCAAACGTCTCTTCCCTTGGGATTTGAAATATCTTTTTCCTTGCTTGAAAAATCGATGTCTAGCATGGAATCCGTGCTTCACCAGGCAACGTTAAACACGGGCACGTTTAACGGTATGACTTGTTACGAGGTGCTTGAAGAATGCATGACATCCCTTGATTGTTTCATCACGCAAAGCGAGAACGGGTGGTTGATCTGTTCCCTAGTAGACGTGGATAAAGGCGGGTATATTTATAATAACCAGGGGACGAAAACTGGTAACGGTAAGCGAGAAAAAATGGTTCTCGGGTCTACCGGGGAGGATTGTTATCCCCTCGGTAGCTTGACGAACGAGATTATCCCGGCAAGCAAGGTGGCAACGTTTATCTATGATTACAACAAACGCCCCTCTTTTTTGTCGAATTATGATTTCCGGAAAGGACTTGAAGGATGGATCGCCGGGGGAAAGGCTATATATAGTCATAGCGTGAACGACGTGCATTTTGTTAACTTGTCAGAAAAGGGGAGTGTTTACCAACAGATTGGCGTGGAAAAAACGACTCAAGTCCTTAGTATTGCGGTGAACTATTGTTCATCAACAACTCCCATCTACTGGGGAGGGAACATTCCAGAAACAGGGTCGTTTAATATCACTATAAAGTTAACGGATGGCACGACGACAAAATACTTGTCCCTGGAAGAAGGGTGGAGGGATGCGGAGTATTCATTTCCCCGGTCAAGTACCACGAAAAAGTTACAGATGTTCCAGCGATACCCGTTCTCGGAATCTGATTTCGAGAAACTTGAAATCACGGCAGACGGTTTCCCGTTCTCCGGTAAACTGGAAATAAAGTTTCAAGACACCACAAACCTCGGGAACGTCACGAATCACGTTACTAACGTGGTCGTTACTCACATCGTGTCCGGGGGAATTGACGTGGAAGCGACTCTTGTCGAGGCAGCCTCGGAAAATCACGGGGAGGTGAAAATCGCTTTCGGTGATACCCCGTTTACCGAAAATGCCGATTTGTTGTTTAACAACGTGTTGCACGTGAAAAACGGGGGATTTACCTCGGAATGGATGATCGGCGAGAAAACAGATTCATTCCTGTACACGCTGTTGAAATCAACGTGTAGCCGGATTGGCTTTCCCCGGAGGCAACTTACCGGGGTAATTCAAGGTCGAGACCTTCATACTTTCATGTTACTCTCCGACAAGTATAGCGATACCCTGTTTCACGTTACAAGTGCCGCGTTGAATCTACTTGCAGACGAGATGGACGTTACTCTCGAGCAATTCATGCCGTATAGAGAATTGTCCGGGGAAACAATCGAGTCGGCTCGTGTCACGGGTGGTAACACTAGCGAGTATCGCAGTAGCGGGGAAAACGAAACACGGGTTTATCAAAGCGGGGCGGGTGTCCCGATGAGAATACGGGACCTCTCCCCGTCCGAGCTAAAACCTGGTAGTGTCATAGAGGTAGACCGTACGAACGTGGCGAAATCCGGTAAAGCGACGTTACAGGAATTACTGGGGTTCATTCTTGAAACAGGAAGCGTCTGGACGGAAGAAAAATTAAAAGTGATCAAGGGATACATCCTTTACCTGGGGGAAAAGATTAAAGCGGGAGATTCTGACCTGTGGGCGGGTAATTCTTTCGAGGATTACCTTGATCAACCCGTCCGTAAATCCGATGACGTCAAGTTCAATAGCGTTACCTCCACCGACTTCGAGAGTAAATTAAAGGGCTGGATAATCGACGCATTGGGAGATGCGGAGTTTCGGAAGTTAATTTTACGGGAGGGTTTTAAAACGGCTGATTTTATTCCCGGTGTTGTCGGTGCGGGGACTGGAATGGTCGGGACGGAAGACTTCACGACTGGGAAATTAACTGTTCGGAATTACATGGAAGTAATGGCACTTGCCGTGGCACAAGTGTTTTGGCGTGGGGGACGGGACGTGCATTCTCCTTCTGGGATGAAGGTAAATAAGGTCAAGGAATACCCCGATTACTGGCGTTGCTACATGGATACATCCGAGGGACAGGTTAACACTTGCACGATAGGGGCGCAAATGCGGTGTGACAATTACGGGGACAACAAAAAGAAATATTACTGGAACCTCGTTACGGGCGTCGGAGAGGATTACATCGACTTGTCGAAGACAGACCGGGATGGGGTTGATATTCCCGAGGTAGGTGATGAACTGGCGCAGTTCGGGCACCGTACAGACCCGAATCTCTCGTGGATCCTTGTTATTTCATCCATGATGGAAGACGCCGGGATGACGATGTACGCCGGGGTGAATAGTTACACGCTATCGGGAAAATGGGCTATTAGCATGGGTAAAGACCCGAACGGGAGTAACCGGGTGGGAGTATTCACGAAAAACGGGGAGTTCTCTGATATTATCGAGGGGTTGGAGGAAAAAATTCAAGACGCCATAGTCAAAACCATAGACATAACCGCTTCCTCGCAAGTGTTTAAATACGGTCCCGGTTTCACGGGAAACCCGATCCCGGCAACGATAACATTGACAGCGATAGCCTCGAAGATCGCCCCCGAATCCTACCAGTGGCAATTTTTACACGGTACGGGTTGGGTAAATATTGAAAGCGCCACGAAAAAAACGCTGGATGTCATGCCGGGAGACCCGGTGTTATTCCCTTCCGGTACTAACGTGAGGTCGTTCCGGTGTGTTTGTAACGGGGACGAGAGTTTCACGGACGTGTTCACGCTGGCGAAGTTGGCCGACGGGGCCGCGGGAGAACCCGGCACGGACGGGAAGGGAATATCATCCACGGCCGTTACCTATCAAGCATCCACGAACGGTACCACCGTTCCCACCGGGACGTGGGAAACCACTATCCCTTCCGTGTCGGCCAATCAATACTTGTGGACTCGCACGATCATCACCTACACCGATGGCACGACAAGCACTTCTTATTCCATCGGTAAGATGGGAGCTACCGGGGCCACGGGAGCTGCCGGGAA
>ENA-USUG01000961-USUG01000961.1-human-gut-metagenome-genome-assembly--contig:-NODE-961-length-50009-cov-14.998578_pt1 | contig 50009 bp, 40 predicted proteins | sample MGYA00250059_ERZ773394 | MGnify/ENA primary metagenome ERZ773394 (study PRJEB29103, sample SAMN06111957) | human gut metagenome | biome: human gut; feature: ankylosing spondylitis patient; material... | reverse complement strand
TTTTCAAAAATAGGACTTGATTACAATTCAAAAAACAATGTGAACTTTAAAAATAAAAGTCATAGCAGTGACTATTCCACACTTCTTCTATGGTGCCACCTCTTCTTAAGTGGAAAAAGTTTTTCTTCGTTTTCTGGCTCTGGTATTGCATTTTCTCTTATGTTTCCTATGGAAACACTATTTGAGCGCTATGTTGCCGTGCAGTTAAAAAAATTTCTACCGGCAGAGGATTTTTCAATCTCCATACAAGATGCCACACATTATCTGTTCACACAGCCTAATAAGAAATTTATATTACGGCCAGATATTGTAATCACCAGAAAACATGACAACGCCATTTTTATTTGTGATACGAAATGGAAACTTCTTTCCAGCAAAAAAGTAAATTGGGGAATCTCTCAGGCGGATATGTACCAGATGTATGCATATCAGAAAAAATACAATGCCAAAAACATTACAATGCTCTATCCAATGACTGAAAAAGTCAATCAAAAGATAGAGCATGAAAAAGAAATCAAGTTCACTTCAGATGATGGTGTGATCGTTAGAGTACGATTCATAGATTTGTTTGACATCAAAAAAAGTTTAATGGGATTGATAGACCTGTGACTTACAAAAGCATTATAATGTACGCAGGAAATCTTCGATGAACCAACTCTCATACAGATGAGCTTTGATATTTGGATGAGAGTTTCTTCCTCCCACCTTAAATGCTTCCATGCGAAGCTCTTTTGCACGATCGCAATGAGCAGGGTTTGTAGAGCGATGCATCATTGGTGTTCGTTCGTCTCCGTTTAAGTCGATATATGGAATGCCCCATTTCTTTGCCACCTCAATAGTCGCCAGTCGATAATCATCAGTCTCACATCCATTTGACACCAAAATGCCAATATGTGCATACGGATGATGCGCAATCAGATATTCCAAAACAACATTCCAAGCACCATAAAATGTAGTATTATCAGTATCATCAATCGTACCCAGATGAATTATTCCTGTCTGATCTTCGCCATCGCTTCCTGTTGATGATGGTCTGTGGTGTGAATCATTGATTCCGTAGTACAATGTGATGTAATCAACATCCTCATCAATAGTCTTATAAATTCCATTGGAAAATGAATTGGAAAAAGTGCCTGGAACAGGCGGCATCGCCATTGTCTGGCCACCTACTGCCAAATGCTGCACTGTCATCTGATTTCTTTCAGCTATTAAATAACCATATGTCTTATATTTTCCGGCAAACGGACCATTCTCAAATGTCTCGCTGTAGCCTCCTGAAAAATCTCCATTTGTAAAACTATCACCGCAAACTGCCCATTTTTTTCCATAAAGAATATTTGTGCTATCCATTTTTTTCTCCTTAATTTGTTAAAAATGCATTGCTGCAAGACGCTCATATGACAATGTTCCGCCAAACAAATCAAGCGCGCTTCCAATTGTCATATCAATCTTTCCTTTGCCCAATTTTTTGAGAAGCTCAATATCGTCCCAACTATGAACTCCTCCGGCATATGTAACAGGAATACCGTCATAATCAGACAGCATCCTAACAAGTCCCGTCTCTATTCCTCCATTTTTGCCTTCTACATCGACAGCATGTACTAAAAATTCATCACAATATGCAGACAGCTCCTCCAATAATGGCAGTGTAACTACTTCCTTTGTAAACTTCTGCCAACGATCTGTCATGATACAATAGCCTTCATCTATCTTTCTACAGCTCACATCAAGAACAAGCCTTTGTTTTCCCACTATCTGTGTCAGCTTTTTCAAGCGGTCATACTGAATACATCCGTCGCAAAAAACATATGATGTGACAATTACATGAGATGCACCTGCGCGCAAAAAATCAAGTGCATTATCTGGAGTAATACCTCCGCCAGCCTGCAGTCCTCCCTCATATGCATGCAATGCTTCTAGTGCCTGTTTTTTTGTCTTTTCATAATACGGGGAGGACTGTGGATTCAAAAGAATCACATGTCCTCCCTGCAATCTGTCTTGCTTATAACGCTTTGCAAACCACGATGCATCACGATTTGCCACATAATTCTCTGACGCCTGATCATTCTCATCCTTCAAAGAACTTCCAACAATTTGCTTCACGATACCATTATGGATATCAATACATGGTCGAAATCTCATACTCTCACCTTATCCTGTCTGATCTATTATGTCAATGCAAAACGTCTGCATACCTTATCCGATACGGTTAATTCTGTGGATTCCCCACAAATTATCCCGTTTCAGATTCAGGTATTCATTGTACGCTCTCTCGAGTATCTGCTTTTCATTTGAAAACTTCAGCAGATGATACGCCTCATGATACTTATAATATCCGGAATCTACAAAATACTCTTCCTTCTGCGGCTTACTGTAGTAACTGTCTGCCATCATTAGATACCAGTGCACTTCTTTTTCTACAATATCCTGCGGTACATGGAATGTATACTCACTTACACCGATATATTTCACAATGGATGCCTCGACACCTGTTTCTTCCCGTACCTCGCGCAGCGCTGTCTGCCAATGCTCCTCTCCGGGTTCAACGGTTCCCTTCGGTAATACCCAGCCTTCATACTTGCTCTTGTAATTCTTATATAAGACTAAAATTTTACCGCGAAATATCACCACACCGCCACAGCTCGTTGCTTCTATCATTGCAATTCCTCCTGACTATGGTGTGTTTTGGCCAGGGCAAATCTCTGCCCTGGCATCATATAAAATAAGTATACTTGAAAATGCATACAGTTTCAAGGTTTTTTTTATCTGCTGAAATAATAATCAAAAATTTGTCCCGCAACTGGCGCTGCAACAATTCCGCCGGCGCCGCCCTTTTCAATCATGACACATACTGCGATTTCACTTACATCATTTGTTCCATAACCGCAGAACCATGCATGATAATTTTTTGTGGAATCATACTGCGCTGATCCTGTTTTTCCAGATACTCTCGCATATTGGCTGCCTCCGGCTGCTGCCGTTCCATTTGTAATAACATATGTTAGAAATTCATCCATCAGCTCTGCTTCTGCTTTTGTGCACACACTGCGCAGCGCCTTTGGCTTTGTCTGTTCTACAACATTTCCATCTGCATCCAGATAGTGATCTACCAGATAAGGCGTCATCATAACACCATCATTTGCGATAGCTGCATACATCATCAGATTTAATAACGGTGTTACAGTTGTTGTTCCCTGTCCAATGGCAAGCTGCATTCTTGACCACACGCTGTCATCTGAGGCAATATCAAAATGGCTCTTTTTGTACGGGAAATCCACCTGACTTCTGTCACTTTGATTGTATCCAAAATCCTCTGCCAGCTTCTGCCATTTTGTTGAATTAAGTGTCTGTGCTATCGTATCAAACGCGCCATTGCACGACATACCTAAAATTCCATAAATATCCAGTTCTCCATGCGCAACACCATCATGACAGTTTACGACGTAATCACCGTTTGTATATGTTCCGGTGCAAGTATAGTGAAAATCCTGCCATGTATCTGGATTTTCACGAATATATTCAAGTAATGTAATAAGCTTAAAGGTAGATCCCGGAGGATAAGTTCCCTGCGTTGCATGATTCATCATGTTCTGCGTTGTATTTTCCTCGGATGTCAGCCAGCTCCATTGCTCCTCTACTGTGTTTGGATCAAAATTAGGCGAAGAAACCATAGCCAAAATCTTTCCAGTAGATGGCTCCACCACAGTAATTGAGCCTGTTTTTCCATCAAGTTGTCTATAACAAAAATCCTGCAAACCAGAATCAAGTGTTGTCACAAGCGTATCTCCCTGTGTCTTAACACCAAGAAACTCATTTTTTAACTTTGTCCAAAAATCAACATGACTTGTCAGAAGATTTAACTTCTGAGTATCTTCAAGACCATAGCCGCCAAGCACGGAATAACCTACTGTATGCGCATACCAATTTGTGTATGGATATGCGCGCACCTCAGTTCCATCCTCTCTTGTCTGCGTAGTCGCCACTACAACACCATCACTTGTAACAATATCGCCCTTTCGAATCAGCTGTGCCATATTTTGCTGTCTTGTATTATATTTACTTGAAAGAACATCATCCTTTCCTTTCACCTCAAAATAAATAAAATACAAAAGCATTGCACCAAGCAGGGATACTAAAATTGTACCTGCCACTTTAATTTCATGCTGGCGGCTTGTCGGCTTTTTTTCTTTTTTTACCCCTTTTTTAGTGGTGTTTTTTACTTTTTTCTGCGCCTTTGGTTCTTGTTTTATTTCTTCTTGTTTTATTTTTTCTTTTTTGATTTCTGGCTTTTGCTCCTGTTTCTCTGCAGCTGTTTCTTCATTCTTTTTTTCTGGTTTTACTTCTTCGTTTTTCTTTACAGCTGCTTCTTTCTCGTTAATAATGGACTCTTTCTTTGATTCTCTCAAGTCTTTCCACCTCATTCTGACGTTTGATATACAGTTCCTGCATGATTCCAAAAATAATAAATGTACTTAACACAGAGCTTCCTCCATAGCTGACTAGTGGAAGTGTTACACCTGTAAGCGGAATAAATTTAATTCCGCCTCCGATTGTCAAAAAGACCTGTGTGCCATATATGGCTGTAAGACCAATTCCAATCAGCTTATAAAATGGAAGATACAGCTCTGCTGCGACTGCAATAAACATTAACAGACATGCAATACAAATTAAAATCAGACAAATGCCAATTATACCGCCAAGCTCCTCGCAGACTGCTGTAAAGATACAGTCCATGATAACCTCTGGTGTTTTAGATGGCTGTCCTTTGTAAAGTCCCTGTCCGAACCATCCGCCTGTTCCAATTCCAAACAAGGAATTTCCAATCTGATTTCCTTTTCCGTAAAAATCAGCAAATGGATGAAGCCATGTCTGAACACGCACACGCACATGGGCAAACAGATAATACGCTGCGATGCAAGCAAAAAAGCCGACAATCAATCCAATAAAAAGATAAGCTTTCTGTTTCGTTGCCACATATAACATCATCAAGTAAGAAACAAAGAAAATGAGTGCAGCACCAAGGTCTCTTGAGGCAACAAGAATTATTCCGTGAACTGCTGCGATTACTGCTGACAAGAGTACACGCTTTATATCTGTGCGCTCACGAAGCAGTACCGCAATCAGCAATACAAAGCTTATCTTTACAAACTCAGACGGCTGAAAGCTGAAAAATCCCAGATTGATGTAAAGATTTGCACCTCTTGTAATTTTACCAAGCACAAGCACTATGCCAAGCATCAAAATACCGATGATGCCCATCACAATTGCCCAGTTACGTGCAGCCTTCAGTTTTGCAAACATTTTGGGAACTATTAGTGTAAGCACAGAGGAACCTACTACTATAATATACTGCTTTATTGACTGCTTTGGATTTAGCCTTGTAAGCAGTATAAAACCAATTGACAAAAACATAAGCATATGGCTTAGCAGCGCTAAATTTGCTTTTTTGTACATATGGCGGTATACAAGTAGATACACCATAAAATAAAGCATAATAGCTGCATAGTAGCCCACTATCAGTATGTTTCTCTCTTTCACTGCGATCACAGCAAAACCTAGTGTCAAAAATGAAAAGGTCAAAAGGTTCATTCCCCAATAACACCCTCTCATATTTTCAACACTCTTATATCGAAGTGACCAAAATGCCAGCACCGTATATAAGATCATCACAATGATCATCGAATATTTACATACACTCGTTAATAATGTTGTCATCTATTCTTCCCTTTCGTTGTCTAGTATACTGCTGACCTTTTTTTACTCAGCGCCTCTTTTATAATGACCGCGTGTTGTATTTTCAAGTTTTGCCGACGTCTTTCCTGTCTTAGCAAGCTCTTTGTATACAGCTAATACCTCTGCCATCTGCGTTTGTGTTTCTGTAGTAAAACTTAATCTTACACTGCGAAGCGAAAGTGTGCGCACAGACGACCACTGATCGGCCAGAGACAGCGGCAGACTGTTATAAATCACGTTATAACATTCCCTGCAATTATTTTTAACAGGAAAACGGTTTCTCATTCGGTCTACAAGTGTCAGTTCTACTGGCTGTTTTTTACATCCAATCGTATTTTTACAAATACACTGTGCAGACACCATCATTGGAAGCCTGCCATACACAATAAGTTCGCTTGTCAAATCTGCCGACGCTTCCAACTCTTTTCTATTTAGCTCAACAGAAAGCGTCCTGTATTGATTTCCCCATGAAGAAAGCTCCTTCGCAGCCTGTGTATTCCAGCTATACAAACTATGATCAGCTGATACCTTTCCTGGCAGCAGATACTTCTGCGCAAATAGCCACGCCTCCGGCGTAGAAGCCAAAATGCCATCAAAGCCTGCAGCACTAATGATTTCTTTATGCTCTAAATACCATGGCTCATTCTCCTGACGAAAGACCTTTGGCAAATATAAGAAACACATTTTTCCTGCCTGGTGTGCTTTTTGCACGAATTTCTCATATTGATCTGGCTCACATATATGACTGTCAATTGTCACCTGACTAATCCAATCCTGCGATAAAAGCACTTCAAATTGCTCTTTTGTCTCAACCGATGCATGCCAAATCAATGCCAAACCTTGCTCATCTGTCACTGTCTTCTTTGCTTTCTCTTTGAAAGTCTCTCCTGATATGACAGATTCTCTGTGCCATACTTTAAGAAGCTTATCTTTGATTGACTGTATTCCTGCTCTTCGAAGCTCGTTTAGCACACCAACTGGGCAAAATGATGCTTCATCTGTCTCAATCGTAAGAGCCTCCCATGAAAAATCAGTATCGCCAAGCTTTTCCATTTGCTTTTGAATCGCTTCCTTTGTGAGCGGGCGGCTTTTTGCTTCCTGCACCATACCTGCACTGACAGTAATCTCTTTTTTTTGCAGCACGCTCACATGACCATCTTCACACGCTGCAGCCGCAGTCACAGATAGTATAGCAGGTTTTCCCTGATAAATCTTTACCGTTCCTTTTATATTTTCTTTCAATTTTGTTCCAATATAGTCGGTACGGATCTTTTCAAGGAATACATCCTCTCCTGCACGAAAATCAGGTGCCGTATATGTTATCATGGAAGTGCCGTTATGTCTTGTATAATAGCCATCTGTAAATCCTTTTCTGTTAAACAGACCAAGCAAATGCTTCTTGTCTGCCTCAGACACACGATATGGCGCTTTTGGATTTGCCAGGTAACAATCAAGATACTTGCGGTAAATGCTGACTACACCTGCTGTGTACTCTGGCTTTTTCATTCTTCCTTCAATTTTAAGGGAATACACTCCTGCCTCTATAAGCTGTGGTAAAATTTCTATTGTACATAGATCCTTTGGACTTAAAATATAGCCCTTTTGCTGCGGCAAAATCACTTTTCCATTTTGTTCAACGCTATACGCCATACGACATGGCTGCGCACAGCGTCCTCTGTTGCCGCTTCGTCCGCCCGCAATACTTGAAAACAGACACTGACCTGAGTAGCAATAGCAAAGTGCTCCATGCACAAAGCTCTCAATTTCCAGATCACAGCTTTTATGAATGCTGCGAATTTCATTAAGTGAAAGCTCACGTGGCGTTACTATACGCGTTGCACCGAGTTCTTTTAATTTTTCTGCTGAAAGCTCTCCGCTCATTATCATCTGTGTGCTGGCATGTATCGCCAGATCTGGAAACCACTCACGCACACGGCGAAAGACACCAAAATCCTGCACAATCACTGCATCGAGTCCCTGACAATAAAAAGGCAAAAGATACTCATACAGTTCATTCATTTCCTGTTCTTTTAATAACGTGTTGACTGTAAGATATAATTTTTTCCCATGCAAATGTGCATAATCAATCGCATCTAAAAGTGATTCACTCTCTGCATTGTCTGCATAGGCTCTCGCTCCAAAGCGGCTTCCTCCTATATATACAGCGTCTGCACCTGCTGCAAAGGCCGCGTACATCGTCTCTACAGACCCGGCTGGTGCAAGCAGCTCTGCTATTTGTTTCATCTTTTATGCCTGCCTTTCCTTGTAAATTATCTTTAATTAATAACTATTGACTTAAAGCACAAAGCCCCGGCACACTGCCCGGGCTTTTCTATAGTTTATTTTTTCTTGTGTGCCGCTGCACTGTTTGCGAATGATCCATACGGCGGATATTGTTTTTTCTCTTGTGATGTCTGCGCGGTCTGTGTATTTTTTGCCTCTGTCTCTTTTGCTAACGACTGCAGATATGGACATACTGCCTGTGTCTTGGGCTTCTCCTGCAGCTGCTTTTTTAAGCTTGCTATTGTCATCTGCATATTGACCATCTCGCGCTTCATATTGTAAAATTCTGCTTCCTGCTGCTCGTACTTTCTTGTTGCTTCCTCTGCCTGCTGCTTCATGCGACAGTAATCATCTGCCATATTCATAAGCAAAATGATCTGGCGAAAAGCATTTGCCTGCTTGCTGTACGCTGACTGACGATGCAAAAGCTCCATTTTTTCATTAATATACTCTGCAAGCTCTCTTACGTAGGATGCGTCCTGATCGGTGCTGATCTTATACACCTTATCTTCTATTATAACATCTGTACTATTTTTTTCCATGTTCTTAAAACCCTCAAAAATCTCATACTTTAGGCACCGGTCTGTGAAGGTGCTCATAAGCTAAACGTGTGATTGCTCTTCCTCTTGGTGTACGCTCGATCAGTCCGTTTTGAATCAAATATGGCTCATAAACATCCTCAATCGTGCCTGAATCTTCGCCTAATGCAGCTGCGATTGTATCTAATCCCACCGGACCGCCGCCAAACTTGTCTGCAATTGTCTCTAAAATTGCGCGGTCTCCCTTGTCAAGTCCAAGGCGATCTACCTCAAGAAGATCAAGTGCATACTCTGCAACTTCTTTTGTGATAACACTGTCATAGCGTACCTGCGCAAAATCACGCACACGCTTTAACAGACGGTTTGCAAGACGCGGTGTTCCTCTTGAGCGGCGAGCAAGCTCTAACGCACCTTCTTTCTCAAGCGTAACATCCAGTACATTAGCAGAACGCTCAAGCACTTGCACAAGCTCATTTGTCGTATAAAAATCAAGCTTATGCACAACACCAAATCTGTCACGAAGAGGTGCTGTTAAAAGACCAACTCTTGTTGTTGCACCCACTAATGTAAATTTAGGCAGATCTAAACGGATAGAACGCGCTGTCGCGCCCTTTCCGATCATTATATCAATCTCAAAATCCTCCATTGCCGGATATAAAACTTCCTCGACCTGACGGCTCAGGCGATGAATTTCATCAACAAAAAGCACATCATTTTCAGATAAACTGTTTAAAATAGCTGCCATATCGCCTGGCTTTTCAATGGCTGGACCTGACGTAATTTTAATATTACTGCCCATCTCATTTGCAATAATTCCGGCAAGTGTCGTCTTTCCCAGTCCCGGAGGACCATATAAAAGCACATGATCTAGTGCTTCTTTTCTCTTCTTTGCTGCCTCTATATATACTTTCAAAATCTCCTTGGCTTTTTCCTGTCCGATATACTCTGACAGATACTGCGGCCTGAGATGGTTTTCCAGCACGTTTTCATTTTCTTCAAGCTGGGTCGTGATAATTCTTCTTTCCATGTTGTTCCTCTGTTCTTTTCTTCGCAGTTATTCGGCCAGATATACAGCAGACACTGCAGACACAATTTCTGACACCGCGGTTTTTACAATGTTTTCTTTAACGCAGCCTTAATGATTGCTTCTGTACTTAGTGTCTCAATATCCTTAACTCCAGAGACTGCTTTGACTGCCTCAGATGCACTAAAGCCAAGTGCTGTCAATGCCTCAATTGCCTCAGCACGATTTGCATTAGTTTTCGAATCCACAGCACCAGCTGAAACCATAGCAGACTGCTCTCCAAGAGTATCTGCAAGCGAAATTTTATCCTTTAACTCAAGAATCATTTTCTGAGCTGTCTTAATTCCAATGCCAGGTGCCTTTGCAATCGTCTTTGCATCCTGTGCATAAATTGCAAAACGAAGTGTGTCCATTGACAATGCTGACAAAATGCCAAGTGCTCCCTTCGGGCCAATACCGCTGACACCAATCAGCAGCTCAAACATTTCCTGTTCCTCTTTACTTATAAAACCATATAGCTGCATAGCATCTTCCTTCACATGAAGATATGTATACAGTTTAAATTCGCTATTCTTTGCCGGAAGGCGATTCAAAACAGTCTCCGGTACCCGGATACAAAAACCAATTCCGCCGCACTCAATTACCACGGCATCTGTGCTGTGTCCGGCATATATTCCTGAAATATAGGAAATCATTTCATTCTCCTTTAATACGCCCTCAAAACAAAAAGGCATGTTCGCTTTAGTATAACATGGAAAAAGGCACTTGGCAAGATGAAAGAAAAGACGTGTATGAGATAAAAATCCCAACACGTCTCTCTTACACTATATTAATTTACAGATTCGCATATGTTTACAGATGTGCAGCTTACAGATGCAATACACGTTCCTTAATCTCTTGTGTTCTTCCCTGATTCCAGAACTGAGTTCCGATGTAGCCGCATGTACGTCTTGCGACATTCATCTTATCCTGATCGCGGTTTCCACAATTTGGACACTCCCATACAAGCTTTCCGTCATCATCTGATACAATTTGTATCTCTCCATTGTAGCCGCATACCTGACAATAATCACTCTTTGTATTTAACTCGGCATACATGATATTTTCATAAATATATTTCATGACAGAAAGAACAGCATCGATATTGTTCTGCATGTTTGGAACCTCAACATAGCTGATTGCACCACCTGGAGACAGCTTCTGGAACTGTGACTCGAACTTCAGCTTATCAAATGCATTGATCTTTTCTGTTACATGAACATGATAGCTGTTTGTGATGTAATTCTTATCTGTGATTCCAGGAATCAGTCCAAAACGCTTCTGCAGACACTTTGCAAACTTATATGTAGTGGACTCAAGCGGTGTTCCATACAAGCTAAAATCAATGTTATGCTCTGCCTTCCACTTTGCACATGCATCATTCATATGCTGCATAATCTCAAGTGCAAATGGAGTTGCCTGAGGATCAGTATGGCTTGTTCCTGTCATGTACTTAACACACTCGCACAAACCGGCATAGCCTAAGGAAATTGTTGAATAGCCATTATATAACAGCTTATCAATCGTCTCGCCCTTCTTTAAACGAGCTAGTGCACCATACTGCCACAAAATAGGTGCAACATCAGACGGTGTTCCCTTTAAACGATTATGTCTACACATTAATGCACGGTGACACAGTTCAAGACGCTCATCAAAGATCTTCCAGAAACGATCCTTATCCTTTCCTGATGAACATGCAACATCAACAAGATTGATTGTGACAACACCCTGATTGAAACGGCCATAAAACTTTGGCTTATTATTTTCATCATGATATACAGTCAAGAAGGAACGACATCCCATACATGGATAGCAGTTTCCATCTTTGAGTTCCTTCATAACCTTCTCGGAAATATAATCTGGAACAAGTCTCTTCGCTGAACACTCTGCAGCAAGCTTTGTCAGATAATAATACTTGCTGTCCTCGTGAATATTATCCTCTTCGAGTACGTAAATCAGCTTAGGGAATGCCGGTGTAATCCATACACCCTTCTCATTCTTGACACCTCTGATACGCTGATGAAGCATCTCCTCGATAATCGCTACAAGATCCTCTCTTGTCTGACCTTCCGGTACCTCATCAATATACATAAATACTGTAATAAACGGTGCCTGTCCATTTGTTGTCATAAGCGTGATAACCTGATACTGAATTACCTGAACACCACGGTTAATCTCTTCCTTTACACGCTTTTCTGCGATAAGATTGATCTGCTCCTCTGTTACCGGGATTCCTGCTTCTTCCATCTCCTTGCGAACCATACGACGGAATTTCTCACGGCTGATCTGTACAAAAGGTGCAAGATGTGCCAGTGAAATACTCTGTCCGCCATACTGTGAGCTGGCCACCTGTGCGATGGCCTGTGTTGCAATGTTACATGCAGTGGAGAAACTCTTTGGCTTTTCAAGCATAGTCTCACTGATTACAGTGCCATTTTGCAGCATGTCCTCAAGATTAATCAGACAGCAGTTGTGCATATGCTGTGCATAATAATCTGTATCATGGAAATGAATGATTCCAGCATCATGTGCCTCCACAATATCTTCTGGCAGCAAAAATCTTCTTGTAAAGTCCTTATTTACCTCACCTGCAATGTAGTCCCTTTGTACACTGTTTACAGTCGGATTCTTATTTGAGTTTTCCTGCTTTACCTCTTCGTTGTTGCACTCAAGAATACTCTTGATACGTTCATCAGTTGTATTGTGTGTTCTGGCTAACTCGCGCTCATAACGATACCTTACATAATTTCGCGCTACAGAGAAGGCCTGCTCACGCATAATGGCATTCTCCACAAGATCCTGTATTTCTTCCACGTTTAAGGAACGATTCACTGCAAGGCACTGCTTCTCTACTTTTTCCACAATATGAGCGATCTGATGATGGCTCAGTCTTTCAGCCTCAACCACGCTGTCATTGGCCTTTTTCACGGCCTGTGCAATCTTATTTGCGTCAAAGATTGCCTCTGCTCCGCTTCTTTTAATAATCTTCATTATGCAGCCCCCTTAATCAAGTTGTTCCTCACCATTATACAACATCTTGTGTTTTTGTCAATGTATTTATACTGTATTTGGTGTCTATCGAATTTACGATTGTAGTGGGTGCTTTTGCAACTTTGAAAAAAATTTTCCAGTTTTTTCACGCAATACAAACCTGTGTTCCCTATATCGACAAAATATTATGATGTCTTTAGGGAACTTTTGTCATATCGTCTGACTATACTTTCTGTGTCTTTGAAATGAAAGACTTTCGATAATCGCTCGGTGAGCATCTCATCACCTGATGAAATACCTTTCCAAAATAGGCAGGATTGGAAAATCCAACCATCTGGGCAATCGATGTGATGCTGTCTTCACCCTTAATCAAAAGGGGCAGACTTTTCTCAATGCGGTATTCCAACAAATATTCAAATATCGTCTGATTCATATGACGCTTGAAAAAACGGCAGCATTCACTCGCGCAGATATTAACATTTTCTGCGATAGCTCCAAGAGTCACATGCTCATGATAATGCTCCTGCAAATAAGTAATCGTCTTTCTAAGACGCTCAATATCTTTGTACTGAGCCGATGGATCTGGCGAAATTTCACTCCATACGTTTGTATACAATGTATTCCATATTTGCAAAAGTGTCTGACAAATTACAAGCTCAAATCCTGGCAAATGCCCCTCATAATCTGTCACAATAGTTTGAATCAACAAAAGTATCTGTTTTTGCCACTCAGTATCTGGCACAAGATGTAGTCCTCCAAGCAAATCATTTCTTGTTACAGGCTCTACATATTTTTTGTCAACTGCACTTCCCTCAAAGCCATAAATCATTCGCGGATGAAATGTAACGGAAAGATAGCGGCAGTCTCCCTGATTCAGCATATGACCAGTGTGAAGTGCATTTGCATTGCAAAAAAGTCCTTCTCCTGCCTTAAGGCAATATACAGTATCATTTACCTGATATTCGATTTGTCCCTCCTCAATATAAGTTAACTCCACCTCCGGATGCCAGTGCCAGGCAAATGCACCTCTCTCGTAATCAGACAGCACTTCATGGCTAACAAACACTGGAAATTCATAGCTTCCGTGAAATTTCAGTTCTTTTTTCTCATTATTAATTTTTAATTGCATAGAAACCTCAAGATACTTATAATTTTTTCGAAAATAGTTGTTGCCATACCATTCCTCTCTCATTATAATTGTAAGTAGAGGAAAGTCAAGACGATTTCCAAATGCACGTTAAGGCAATCGGCTAGCGCTGCGGCCAAAATTGTCTGTACGCCTACTAAATATTTTATTACACACGATACTACTATTTATTATTTATCGCAGCGCAGAAATGGGGTTATCATGAAGATTTTAGTTACCGGTGGCGCCGGCTATATCGGCAGCCATACCTGCGTCGAACTGTTGAACGAGGGATATGAGGTTGTCATCATGGACAACCTGTACAACGCCAACATAAAGGCCGTTGAACGCATTGAGCAGATCACCGGAAAGAAGGTTACTTTCTACCAGACTGACATGTTAGACCGTGAGGGTGTAAAGGCAATCTTCGATAATGAAAAAATTGACGCAGTCATCCACTTTGCAGGTCTCAAGGCTGTCGGCGAATCTGTTGTAAAGCCAATCGAGTACTACACTAACAACATGTCCGGCACACTGATTCTGTGTGATGAGATGCGCAATCACGGTGTTAAGAACATTATCTTTAGCTCTTCTGCTACTGTATATGGTTCTCCAGCTGAGATCCCGATTACTGAAAACTGCCCGAAGGGTACTGCAACTAACCCATATGGCTGGACCAAGTGGATGCTTGAGCAGGTATTAACTGATATTCACACTGCTGACCCAGAGTGGAATGTAATCCTGCTTCGCTACTTCAATCCAATCGGTGCTCATAAGAGCGGCCTGATCGGTGAGGATCCAAAGGGTATTCCGAACAACCTGCTTCCATATGTTGCTCAGGTTGCAATTGGAAAGCTTCAGTGCATCAACGTATTCGGAGATGACTACGATACACCAGACGGAACTGGTGTCCGTGACTACATCCACGTTGTTGATCTTGCAAGAGGCCATGTAAAGGCCATCCAGAAGTTAGCCGATAAGGAAGGTGTCAGCATCTACAATCTTGGTACTGGAAAGGGCTACAGCGTTCTTGATGTCATCCATGCATTCGAGAAGGCATGTGGCAAGAAGCTGCCATATGTAATCAAGCCGCGTCGTGCCGGTGATATCGCAACCTGCTACTCCAAGTGCGATAAGGCTGCTGCTGAGCTTGGTTGGACTGCACAGTACGATATCGACGAGATGTGCGCCGATTCCTGGAACTGGCAGACAAAGAATCCAAACGGATATAATGACTAATTTTACAAAAAGAAGGACCAATGGCTTTTTTGCCAAAGGTCCTTTTTTGTAACTATTTAGAGTCATATAGAATTGCTTGCTGTTAGTCAGCTCTTACAGTGCAGCAATTGCATCTGTCAATGCCTTGATCTGCGCATCATTTGTTGCCCAGCTTGTGCAAAAACGAACAATCGATTTGCCTTCTTTTGCTTCTCCCCAATATTCAAAGGCAAAATCTTTCGCCAGTGCTTCTTTTTGTGCATCTGTTAAAATCGGAAACTGCTGATTTGTCATAGAGCTTCCATACATGGAAATTCCTTTTTCCAAAAACGCCTTACGCAGAGTCATTGCCTTTTTTACAGCCTCGCCGCAAATCGCTTCATACAAACCGTCTGTAAACAGCGTATCAAACTGAATGCCTAACAGACGACCCTTTGCAAACATGCCGCCGCGCTGCTTAATCATATAGCGAAAATCCTTTTTAAGTGATTCCTTCAAAATGACAACAGCCTCACCGAAAAGCGCACCGCACTTTGTTCCGCCGATATAAAATACATCACAAAGATTAGCAAGCTCTGGCAGTGTAACATCACATGCCGGACTCTGTAAGCCATAGCCAAGGCGTGCACCGTCAATAAAAAGCGGCATATCATGTTCTTTGCAGACTGCATATATATCAGTCAGTTCCTGCTTGCTGTAAAGTGTTCCGCTTTCAGTCGGAAATGAAATATATACCATACCTGGCTGTACGATATGCTCACGGCTGCCGTCTTCATAGTGCTTCTTCACAGTCTCCTCAATCTGAGCTGCTGTAATCTTTCCATCCTCTGATGAAAGTGCCAATACCTTGTGACCAGTTGCCTCGACTGCTCCAGTTTCATGGCACGCAATATGACCTGTATCGGCACAGATTGCGCCCTGCCACGGCTTTAACGCTGCCGCGATGACAGTCATATTAGTCTGCGTTCCTCCAACAAGAAAATGCACATCGGCATCCGGTCTTCCAACCGCCTTTTTAATCTTTTCTCTTGCACTCGCACAGTACGGATCCATACTGTATCCTACCGTCTGCTCCAGATTTGTCTCATTAAGTCTTTTTAAAATGGCTGGATGACAGCCCTCCTCGTAATCACACTGAAAATATATCATGAATTTTCCTCAAATCTTGTATTTTTTTCTATCAAATAAGGTAAAACACCACATTTGTAAAACTATGTTTGTGGATATTTTATTTTATCGCAGTAAGTTGGCTGACTTTGGCGGAATCACAAGCTTACCATTCTCTGCGACCACTGCGCCGCCAATCTGATACAAATTCTGCTGCCAGCTGCCCGGTACAGTCAAAACTGCCTCGCGATCGGCTGGATTTACGACAACCAAAATTTTCTCATCGGCACTGCTTCGAATATACGCAAGCGGTGATCCATCTGCTCCATCTGATACAAACTCAATATTGCCATCACTTAACAAAGCACTGTGCTCTCTTCGAAGCGCAATCAGCTTTTTCACCTCGTAATACAGAGAATTTGGATCCTTCATCTGATCCTCTACTGTCGGACTGTTTGGCTTGTCATCAGTCGGAATATACAGTTTTTCTGGTGACGCATTGCTAAAGCCAAAATTCACCTCGTGATTCCACTGCATTGGAGAACGGGAACCAGTACGGTTGTAGCCGCCCTCAACTGATACCAAATTTTCGACATAGCGAAGACCAATCTCATCTCCATAATAGATAAATGGTGCACCTGGCATCGTCAAAAGAAATGCAAATGCCACCTTTAACTCATCTCCGTGCAAAACTCTCGCCAAACGATCCATATCATGGTTTCCAGATGGAATACAGATTAATCCCTTCTCTCCTGCCTTTTTGCGGCTCTCCTTATAATTTTCTACAAAAGCTGCTGCGCTACCCTTTCCTCTAGAGGAAAAATACGGTTCCTCACAGCGAAACAGATCATTGTAGTGAGATGGTCCAAAGTGCAGCAAAAAGTCCATATCAAAACCTGCCTGAAGTGACTTATCTGGCTCACCCCACTCTGATACCATCGCTGCCTCTGGAAATTCTTTATCAAGAAATTGGCGAATGGTCTGCCACAGGCGAATAGTTCCAAGTCCATCAGGGTCATTTTTTACAAGTGAGCCTGCCATATCGACACGGAAACCATCGCAGCCCATCTGAAGCCAAAAGCGCATGACATTTTCCATCTCAGCAATTGTTGCCTTCGGTCCCTCTGCATCCATCGGCTGCTGCCACGAGCGCTCACAGATATAGTGACCATAATTTAATGCCGGCTGGTGGGAAAAGAAATTTACCACGCAACAACCGTCTCTGTCCGAAATACCCTTGATCGAGGCAATTCCCTCTGGCTGCTCCCAGATATTGTCTGTCCAGATATAGCGATCGGTATATGGATTTTTCTGTGCCTTAAGTGATTCCTTAAACCACGGATGTTCTACTGACGTGTGCCCAGGAACCAGATCCAGAAGAATATACATTCCCCTCTTGTGAACCTCATCAAACAGTCTCTTCAAATCCTCATTGGTTCCATAGCGTGGTGCTGCTGTGTAATAATCGGACACATCATAACCAGCATCGCCAAATGGAGATTCAAAGCATGGATTCATCCAAATCGCATTGCAACCCAACTCCTTAATATAGTCTAGATGATCAATGATTCCCTGAAAATCACCGATTCCATCTGCGTTGGTATCCTGAAAAGACTGTGGATAAATCTCATAGAAAACTGCATCTTTCAACCACTCTGCCATACTTCCTCCTTCTTGACTGTTATACAGTCAATTTTGTATTTTAAGTCAATTTCAGTTTTTATTCTACTTCGCTGTACGCGATCTGTCAATTTTCTATTTCATTTTTTAACTTCTTGATTTTTTTTGTGATAAGGCGTACACTTATTCTACTGATACGAAAGGTAGGTTTGTTATGTCAACAAAAAAGATTACACTTCCAACACATTTTATTGACTTACATTTACATCTTGACGGTGCAATTACACTAGATATTGCAAAAGTACTTGCAAAACTTCAAAATCAGACACTTCCCGCTTCCTCTGATGCCGAGCTTTCTAAGCTTTTAAGCATCCCTCCTGATTGTGAGGACTTAAACGAATATTTGCGCCGCTTTGATCTTCCAATCTCACTGTTACAGACAAAGGAAAGTATCAGCGAGGCTTTTTATCTGGTTCAAGAGAAATTGATTGCGCAAAATGTTATCTATGCAGAGCTTCGCTTTGCCCCTCAATCTTTCATGCAAAGAGGCTTAAGTCAGCGTGAAGTTGTAGAAGCTGCCCTTGATGGCCTTTCGAGGTCTAACCTTTCTAGCAGTATCATCCTTTGCTGTATGCGTGGGCCGAGACGTGAAAAAGCCAATCTGGAAACAGTTCAGCTTGCAAAAGAATATCTGACAACTCACGATGGCATTACTGCACTTGACCTTGCCGGTGCAGAAGGCTTGTTTGCGACAAGCGATTATAGAGAACTATTTGCACTTGCATCAAAGCTAGACGTGCCATTTACACTGCATGCCGGAGAAGCTGCCGGTGCCGACAGTGTGCGCTGTGCAATTGAGATGGGTGCCCGTCGCATTGGCCATGGTGTGCGCGCCTTTGAGGATGATGCACTTTTGTCACTTTTAAAGGAAAATCAGATTCCTCTTGAACTTTGCCCCACCAGCAACCGCCAAACGAAGGTTGTTTCTGATATGAAGACCTATCCGCTCTCAGATTTTGTAAAGCGGGAACTGGCAGTCACCTTAAATACCGATAATCCAGCGATCTCAAGCACAACGATTGCAAATGAGTTCGCCTACGCTCAGTCTCTTGGTATCACACTTGCACAGGAAGAAAAGATGCTTTTAACCGCTGTAGATGCCGCCTTTACAGACAAAGCTACAAAAGATAAATTAAAACAGTTGCTTTGCAAATCCAATTCAATTGAATCAATTTGATAAAGAAAAAATATCGACTTCCAATTATGATATCTAACGATTGGAAGCCGGTATTTTTCATTTTAAGTATTGCTAATATCACTTATTTACTTTTCGGTTTTACTCGTGTCGCAGTGCCTCAATTGGGTTTAGATTTGCCGCTGAAATGGACGGCAGTAAACCAAAGACAACTCCAATCAGTGTAGAAAATCCAACTGATACTACGATGGATGTACCATTGATTGCAACTGGTGTAGAGGACATCTTGGAGATGACCTCTGCAAGTCCGATTCCTGCTGCTACACCCAAAAGTCCGCCCATACTGGTAAGGATTGCCGCCTCGGTTAAAAACTGTCCGAGGATTCTGCCCTTCTTGGCTCCGATTGCCTTCTTTAAACCAATCTCCTTTGTACGCTCCGTAACAGATACAAGCATGATATTCATGACACCAATTCCTCCGACAAGAAGGGATATGCAGGCAACCCAGATTAACATACTGTTAGTAGAGCTTTGCATATCCTGCAGCTGCTTTGCCTGCTGCATCAGATCCTCTGAGCGATATGTAATACTTGAATCAGACACATTCATGTTCTGGTTCATGATATTTGCTGCAGCCTTTCCTGCTGCCGCCATCTCATCTGCTCCGCTTGCCTGCAAAACAAGATTCTGCGCTTCGTCAAACTTATAGATTGTTCCCCATACGCCCTTTGGAATATAGATATTACCACTTGAGGAACCACCCTGATAATATGTCCAGTATTCTTCCTCTGAGTTAATAACAAGTTCGCTTTGGCCAACCTGCGTACATACACCCACTACTGTAAATGGTTCTCCATATATCTCAATTGTTTTTCCAATTGGATCTTCATCTGGAAACAATGTACGCAAAACTGACTCATCGATAACTGCCACCTGACGCTTTTTTTTGCTGTCCTCCTGAATAATTTCACGCCCCTGCATTATCTGATAGCCTGCCGTGCCAAAATAATATTGATCAATGCCAAGCACCGTACAACTACTTAACGACTGCTTATTATAAAAAACAACACTATTATACTCGGAACGCACCTGATAAAATGCAGCACGCAGCACGTTTGGAATTTGCAGAATCTCCTGACGCGTATCCTCATCAAAAAGCGGCACACCCTCTGGTGATGGATTCCATGTGCTGATCTCATATGTGTAATCATCCTGTGACAGCTGAACCTTTACCGTATGACGATTATTGCCCATCATGTTCTGCTTGATTAATTCATTTGTTCCTTCTATGGTAGAAACAATCGCAATAATGGCTGCAATACCTATGATAATGCCAAGCATTGTCAGAAATGAACGCAGTTTATGTGACCAGATTCCCTGAAAGGATAATCGTATATTTTCAAACATTTACTGATCCACCTCCCCATCATCTGCCATGCTTGCATTGTACATCATTCCGTCATCCGCCATACTTGCATCATACATCATTCCATTGTCATACATGCTTGCATCCATATCTGGATTCATACCTGGATCCACCTGTCCATTGCTGTCATCACCATACTCACTTGTCGTCTTAACACCTTCCTTTACAGTCTTTCCAAATGGTACTGCAATCATATCATCATTTGTTAATCCTGATTTGATCTGGTAATAGCTGCCATACAGACTCTTTCCAATCGTGACATAGCGCTTTTCAAGAAGACCAGTCTGCTGATTTCTCGCATAGACAAAGTAACGATTATCTTCTTTCTTGACATACATCTGACTTATATAAAGAGAATCAGAATCACCCTGAGTCGTCAGGCTGATATCAACATAAGCGCCATTTGTAAGTCCCTTTCCATCCTCTGGCGTAATATATGCTACAAACGGATAATATGAAAGATTTGGATTCTGTGAACCTCCCATCGTATTTGTAGTTGGATACTCAGAAACTTCTGTTACTACCGCTGTACATAAAATTGATGAATCATTCACCCAGCTGTTGCATGAAATATTCATTCCCGGCACAAAAGTATCAAGAAGATCCTCTGTGACAGTTCCCTGAACATAATATCCTTCGCCTCCGTTAATAACGGCAAACGGCTTCGAATAATCAATATCATCCATATTTTGCAGCTCTTCTACTGTTCCCTTTACGGTACTGCAGATAGTTGCACTTTTTGCCAGCTCTTTTTGCTGCTTTGCATATTCAAGCTCTAACTTTCTGCGCTCCAAATCCATATCACGCAGACTCTCCTTCTGAGACTGAATCTCCTTCGCAAGTTCTTCTGCTGTGTAGCCGCTAAAATCCTCATTCTGGAATGTTGGAAGTGAGATATCGGCTGGTGCGGATCCATTACCGTCTCCATCTCCACTGCCCGCCGCCGTCAGTGTATGACGTACAGATGCTGTTGCCAGCATTGCCGTGCGCTCCTCTGTGATATTATATGCGCTCTGTGTGCCAAACTCTGTCGATGGTTCTGAAGATGGCATTGTTGGCTGCACATAATTAGGATTTGCCTCTGTCTTTGTTGCACCACACACACTGCACTGGTAATAATTCCACGGACTTGTCGTGCCGCCATCATAATACAATACATATTGATGTGCATTTGGATCTGGGTCAGTCTGCTGCGTTTCAATCACACCACATACTGAACACTGTCTAACAAGATAGCCCTTTGTCACGCATGTTGCAGGGTTATTTACAATATCTACAAATATATGATCTGCCTTTTCACCCTCCTGCACAATGTAGCCATCACCGCATCCGTCGCAGCGATATGTTACAATTGACGGCGACAAACATGTGGCCTCTGTGCGACTTTCTTCTATATAATTATGTGTGTGAATAATCGGCTTATCATCCTCAGAAAGAATCATCTTTGATAAGTCAAGATCATACGCCGGCATTCCACTCTCATTATAAAAACGAATTGTTGCATATTTTTTCTCACTTACAAGCTTACGGATCAGTGCATTATCAAGCTTTGCATCAGCACCGCAAAGGAACAAATATGGTGACTGCTTACTTCCATCACCGCTTGCTGCCTGCTCTACTTTTGTAATTTCCTTTCCAATCAGCTGTTCTCCATTTGCGCCTGTCGGATCAGGCGCCGTGGTAGGTTCTGGCGTTGATTCCTCACTTGGCTGCGTACTCGGATTTTCTGAACTTGACTGCTCTGGACTAGATTCCTCTGCACTTGACTGATCCTGACTTGACTGATCTGCAGACGGTTCTGAAGATGAGCTTTGAGATGGACTTTCCGAAGACGGTTCTGTACCTGTCGGCTGCTCTGCACTCGTCTGCTCACCGCTTGACTCCTCTGGCTTTGTTGGCTCTTCACTGCTTGATTCCTGTGATGAGGTCGACTGCTCCGAAGAACTTTCCTGCGCAGATGAACTATCTTTCTCGGATAAACTTTCTTTTTCACTTGAGCTTTCTTCTTCGGATGAACTTTCTTCCTCACTTGAGCTTTCTTCTTCGGATGAACTTTCTTCCTCACTTGAGCTTTCTTCTTCAGATGAGCTCTCCGTTGGCTCTTCCCAGCCCGGATCCCATCCTGGATCCCAGCCTGGATCAAAATCGCCTGGATTAAACGGTGCTGCCGGTGTTGTCTTCTGCAATTTGTCCAACCGTTTAAAACCATCTGAAATCTCAAGAACCTTTTTCTGAATCTGAATATCAAGATCCTGCAAATTCAAATTGTCCATTGTTGTGTCCATCTTTAAAATAGGATCACCAATATTTACCTTGTCGCCTTTTTTCACTAAGACCTCTGAAATTTTCTGTGAGGTCGTAACACTTATTTGCTGGCGCTGATTATTGACAACCTGTCCATACATATACATATCGGAACCATAATCGGATGTCGATATGCTGCTGACAGGAACAACTTTTACATATGTATTTGCCTGCTTATTTTTTTGATACACATATACACCGGCTCCGCAGCTTCCTACTATCAGCGAAGGTACCAGAATATAAACTGCTAATTTTTTCATACTGCCCTCCATTTGCCATATCTTATTATTGTTCTGCAATCTGTCCATCGCGGATGTGAATGACACGCTGCGCATGTGATGCAATTTCTGAATCATGTGTAATCATAATAATTGTTACACCTTCCTCATGAAGACTCTGAAAAAGCTCCATAATCTGTGCACCAGACTTGGAATCAAGCGCACCAGTCGGTTCATCCGCAAGCAAAATTTTGGGATGATTGGAAATGGCTCTTGCAATAGCTACTCGCTGACACTGTCCACCTGACAGCTGTGTCGGTTTATAATTCATACGATCTTCTAGTCCGACACGCTTTAGCGCCTGCGCGGCAATCTCCTTTCGCTTTCGCTTTGGTATTCCTGCATATGTCAGCGGAAGACACACATTTTCAAGTGCCGTCTGCTTCATCATCAAAAAGAAACTCTGAAATACAAATCCAATCGTATTTAAACGCACAGTTGAAAGTGCATTGTCTTTATATTTTAAAATGTCCTTTCCATCCAGATAAAAGCTTCCTGAAGTTGGCTTATCTAAGCATCCGATAATGTTCATTAATGTTGATTTTCCGGAACCTGACGGTCCCATGATTGCCACATACTCGCCTTCCTCTACACTAAAATTGACATTTTTTAAGACGGGCATTTCCTGCTTTCCCTGAAAATAACTTTTATTTATATCTTTTAGCTCTAACAGCATACTGCCTGCCCCCTTACTCCATCACATTCATCACACCGGCATTTCCAGCATCGCCCTGATTTTCACCATTCTCCATGCTGTCCGGCAAAATAGCCTCCATACCTTCCTGTGTCAGTTCATCTGGAAAAGCAATGTAGTCATCCTCTGTCAGTCCATCAAGAATCTGGTACTCAAGCATTTCCTCATCAATCTCTCCAACACTTATCTCTTTCTTGCAGACCTTTTGATTGTCATCACAGCTCCACACATAGTAAGTATTCGTCTCATCATCTGATACTACATAGTAGTTTGGAATCCAAAGACCTGTCTTTTCCTCTGTTTCTCCGGTATCCTCCTCCATGATTACATGCTGTCCAAGCATCAGATCCATTGCCTCATTGACAGTCACATAGAAGTGATACTTGCTGCTCTCTGCTGAGGAATCAGAATAACCGTTATTATTATTATTATCTGTTGCCGGCTCTGTCTCTATTTTGCTTACAACACCAGTATATATCTTATCTTCATCAGCTCTTGGACGAATTACCATCTGCTCACCCACATATAAGTTGTAAATATTCATTTCATTGCAGGTTCCCTTAATTCTGTAATCACCAGTAGCCAGAATTGTCATAAAGGCATTTGAGCCAGAAGAACCATAATTATATGAATCACCGCTGCCTGATGAATCAGAATTGATACTCTTTACAATACCGTCAATATCTGAATAGACAACTGCATTATCAACGTTTTTCTCCAGCTGCGCACGCTCCAGTTGCTTGACGCTTATATTATATTCCTGCTTATGAATTGAATTTTGTGCTGAAAGAATCTGAAGATTATACGCCTGCTTCTCAGACTCCTTTGCCTTAGATGCCTGAACATTCAGCTCATTTAACTGCTGGTTCATCGTCTGGAGTGTATTATTCATCTCCTCTAATTCCAGATCAGCCTCCTGAATCTTTTGCTTCATTGCCTCAACATCATAGGAAAACAGAGGATCACCCTTTTTCACTTCATCGCCAACTTCTACAAAAGTCTCCTTAAGCTGCTTATCAGAATCAAGCTTTATATCCTTTGACTCCTGCGGATCTACAACACCGACAAGGCGCGTCTTTACGCCAAGTGCGCCCTGATCCATAATATCAGATACCTTGCTCATATAAACAGATCCTTCTGCTGACTCTGCAGATACCGTTTTTTCCTGATTATAATAATTTTTATAATAATACCAACCGCCGCCTGCAGCAGCAATTAAAACAAGACCGATTAAAACGGTTCTTTTTCTCATACTTTCCATCCCTTCCCGCAATGCGGTTTGTTGTTCTTTTTTTAATCAAATACATTATATCACTTTCTGACAATATTGAAAAGTGTTCAATTCTTACGATAAATTTAAAATGTAATTTCAGTTATTAACTTTTCTTTAATCTGTCAAGTTTTTTGCTCTTCCACATTTTGGGTTGTTTTCTTTCGTTTCTTGTGGTATACCTATTATGAGAAAAAGACTGACTTTGAGAAAGGCTTATTATTATACATATGAATATCCAAAACATCGACTTATTTGAAATGCACGAACCTTTAACGGGTTCTTTTCCTTTTGCTGCCATGACGGCTGTTCTGCCTGATGACATTTCTTCTGTATCTATTCACTGGCAGGACACTATGGAAATTCTTCTAATCCGTGAAGGAACCGGACGAGTATCAATTGACCTTGAAAAAATTTCGATAAAGAAGGGCGATATCTGTCTGATCTTACCAGGTCAGCTGCATTCCATTGACGCAGATTCAAACTCTTCACTGAAGATTAGCATGATCCAGTTTCCGCTGTCTCTTCTTTCTGGAAGTACAGATAATGACGATGCATTTGCATTTTTAAAGCCGCTCTCAGAGGGTGAACAAGTCATTCCATGGCTTATCACGCCTGAAGACGGCTGGTACAATGAGTTTCGTCAATGTTTTGAGGAAATGTTTCAGCTGCAGACGTTTTATTCAGCAGCTTACCCGCTTGGCATAAAGAGCTGTCTCTTTCGCCTGTTTTATCTGCTATTTTACAATGAGCCGTCTGTAAAGCCAAAGAGCCGCCCACAAAAATCAGTAGTAAAGACAAAGCAAATCATTAGCTATATCACAGATCATTACAGTGAACCGCTGTCTACTGAGCAGATGGCAAAAGTATGTGAATTTAGTGAATCTCACTTTATTAAGTTCTTTAAGTCCACGATTGGCATAACATTCACAGAATGCTTAAACAGCTATCGTCTTTCTCAAGCTTCAAGACTGCTGCTTGCAGACGCTTATGAACCAATCATGGACATTGCAAGAAAATGCGGTTTTAACAGCATTCCTCATTTTAACCGCGTCTTTAAGAAAAAATATGGAATTACGCCAAGTGCGCTTCGCGGCACAAAATCTTCTCCAGAGACGGCAGATCCATCGCTCTCATAACAATATCACAATTTGCCGTCTCTCCTTCTGGTGACAAATTGGAATAAATATAGCATGCACCCATACCAAGTGATTTTGCAGTACGTATGTCATCATATTCGCTGTTTCCGATCATCATTACCTTTGCCGGATCTAAGCTTTCTGACGTTAATAATGCCTTAAAATAAGCAACATCTGGTTTTTTACAATGATAATCTGATGACAGACATACCTTATCAAAGTAGTCGTAAATACCAAGATAGCGCAACTCGCTAGCAGTAAATACCTGCTGCGCATTGCTAAGCACATAGAGCTTTTTGCCTTTCTTTTTCAGGTGGGCAAGAAGCTCTTTTGCACCATAATACAAGCGAACATAGCGCAGCGAATAGCTTCGAAATACCTGTGCGGCATCCACAGCCTCCTGTATGGAAACTCGCACACCCTTTTCTTCATATAAACGCATAAAGACACGTTCTACCTGCGGCTCAGGAATTTGCTTGGGATTTTCATGCAAAAGCCATTCTTCCTCATCATGAATCAATGCACCATATCTCCAGCGAAGCTCCCATGAACCGTACCTTGCTCCTTTGTAGGCATAATATTTTGCCATAAACTCCCAAAGCTCATGATCACCCTCTTCTGTATGAATGTCAATCAGAGTGCCATACAGATCAAAAAAATATGCCTGATACTCTGACATGCCAGGCGCAACAATCGGTGTATATCGCTCATCTTTGATATAGCGTCCCTTTTTTCCTGCTTGTGAAATGATTATGCCATCGCCGTCATTTATGGTACATATCTTTCGTCCTGTCTCTTCCTCGTAGCTTTCCAGTATCTCCTTTGTCTGTTCATAAGCTGTAAGATATGCCAGGTAATGCGGCATAATATTTAACGGCACAATGCCAAAACCGCTGCAGTCTACATTTTCTCCAACTTCCTCGATACCACCGGGTTCAATCTGACAGGCAAACTCCATCGTATCGCCAAGAACCATGCTGCCGGCACTTATTCCTATAAGCACATGGCGGTTAGCAAGCTCAGTCAAAACTTCCAGACTATTTTTCCACTTTTTTAAATGCTTGCGCAGATAAAATGGATTTCCACCCATCAAAATAACAACATCATATGCCAATAAAAAAGTCGCGTCCTGAAATTCCACGTCCACGCACTCCGGCTCAAGTCCAAAGCGCCTCATGAGCGCACTTAATACTGGAACATTATGATCTTTTTCTTTGTACCGGCACGAGGCGGTTGTCACAAGCGCTGCTCTTCTTGAGATTGGCACAAGTGCTTTTTTTATTTCTTCCTCCAACTGTGGGGATGTTATGCCGTCCGATGTCAGTAATATCATTTTTTCCTCATTTCCGCACAAAACTGTGCTAATTTTATAAAATAATTATAACCTTTCCCACTCCGATTTGCAAGCAAAAGGGCGCGCACCCTGCGGTACGCGCCCTAAATTTTTTATTAAGTAATTAGAAATCTACTTCTTCATCGTAGTAGCAGCACTTTAACAGTTTTGCCATCTGCTCTGGGTTAATGCTTCTTGGATTGGATCCTGTACAAGCATCACCTACTGCAAGCTCTGCAACTGTTGGCAGCTTCTCCATAAATTCTTTCTCGTCGATGATTCCGCCCTCATAATCCTTGATGCAGGTCGGGATATCAAGCTGCTTATTCATGTTCTGGATATGAGCGATCAGTGCATCTACAAGCTCTGCATCGGTGCTTCCCTCTAAGTGAAGGAATCTTGCGATATTTGCATATCTTACCTGTGCTTCTGGCTCTGCTGCGTTGAAGCGGATAACCTTTGGCAGGTACATTGCGTTTGCACATCCATGAACGATATGTCCGCCGCTGTAAGCTGCACCAGTCTTATGTGCCATGGAGTGAACGATTCCAAGCAGTGCGTTAGAGAATGCCATACCAGCCAGACACTGTGCATCATGCATCTTTGCACGTGCATCCATGTCGCCATTGTATGATGGAATCAAATACTCGCTGATCAGCTCGATTGCATGAAGTGCTAACGGATCAGTGTACTCGCAGTGAAGAGTAGAAACATATGCCTCGATTGCATGAGTCATAGCATCCATACCTGTATGTGCAGTCAGCTTCTTTGGCATGGTCTCTGCTAACTCTGGATCTACGATAGCTACATCTGGAGTGATGTTGAAGTCTGCTAACGGATACTTAATACCCTTCTTGTAATCGGTTATAACGGAGAATGCTGTTACCTCGGTAGCAGTACCTGATGTAGATGGGATTGCACAGAACTTAGCCTTTGTACGAAGTGTCGGGAAGTTAAACGGAATGCACAGATCCTCAAATGTAACATTTGGATACTCATAGAATGCCCACATAGCCTTCGCTGCATCGATTGGAGATCCTCCTCCGATTGATACGATCCAGTCTGGTCCAAACTCGGTCATTGCTGCTGCACCCTTCATGACAGTATCCACTGATGGGTCTGGCTCTACACCCTCAAACAGCTGAACCTCCATACCTGCCTCCTTAAGATAGGAAACAACCTTATCCAGAAAGCCGAAACGCTTCATAGAACCACCGCCAACAACGACGATTGCCTTCTTTCCTTTCAGCGTCTTTAATGCTTCAAGTGCTCCCTTGCCATGATACAGATCTCTTGGTAATGTAAATCTTGCCATGATAATTCTTCCTTTCTATTCTGGTCTGTCTAACCGCAGCCAGTTTTTATTAAATGATATATTTTATCCTGCTTTTTGCAAGACTTCGTTTGTTAATTATCAAACAAAGTAACTTTATCACATTTATCTGAAATAATCAAGCATTTTTTTGTAAATTTTCCAAGAAATTTTTGTATAAAAAGATCTGCTCATCCGTTTTTTTCAACAGATGAGCAGATCTTACTACTCGTTTAATAATTTTACTAAAATCTCGTTTACAGCTGTTGGATTTGCCTTGCCTTTCATGGCCTTCATAGTCTGTCCAACTAAGAAGCCGATAGCCTTTTGCTTTCCTGCTTTATAGTCTGCTACTGACTGTGGATTTGCGGCAATGATCTCTTCGATGGTCTTTTGTAATGCACCAGTATCGCTTACCATGCCCAAACCATGCTCTTTTACATAGCTTTCCGGCTCGATATCGTCTGCAAAAATTTTCTCAAAGACCTCTTTTGCAACGGTCTGGTTGATTGTCTTTTTCTCGACAAGCGAAATTAGTGTAGCCAAATTTTTTGGAGAAAAGTCAAGTTCGTCCGGCTCCATTGTATGCTCTTTTAGAAGACGCATCGTCTCTGTCATTAACCAGTTGGATACCTTTTTAGGTGCTGCACCAAGAGCAACTGTCTCTTCAAAAATATCAGCCATGCGCTTTGATCCAGTGATAATATCAGCATCATAATCCGGAATCTCATATTCTTCCTTATAGCGTGCCATCTTTTCATCACGAAGCTCCGGCTGAGCAGACTTTAAGCGCTCAATCCACTCGTCTGGAATCTGAAGCGGCGGCAGATCTGGTTCTGGGAAATAGCGATAATCCTGCGCATCCTCTTTTGAACGCATAGGATATGAATATTCCTTATTGTCATCCCAGCGTCTCGTCTCCTGAACAACACTCTTGCCTTCTTCAATAAGCTCAATCTGACGCGCTCTCTCCGATTCAATGGCACGCGCAATAGCCTTAAATGAATTTAAATTCTTCATTTCGGTACGTGTTCCAAATTTCTCTGCACCAACAGGGCGAACAGACAAGTTGACATCAGCACGCATAGAACCTTCCTGAAGCTTACAGTCTGAAGCACCAAGATATTGTATAATCAGGCGAAGCTTTTCAAGATATGCAATAACTTCATCAGCACTTCTCATATCTGGCTCAGAAACAATCTCTATAAGCGGCACACCTGAACGGTTATAGTCTACTAATGAGACATCCTCCCACTCATCATGAACAAGCTTTCCTGCATCTTCCTCCATATGGATCTCATGGATACGTACAATCTTTTTCTGACCGTTTACATCTATCTTGATACCGCCATCATGACATATCGGATAATACAGCTGAGAGATCTGATAGTTCTGCGGATTATCTGGATAAAAATAGTTCTTACGATCAAATTTGCAATACTGATTGATCTGACAATTAGTTGCCAGTCCAACTGCCATTGCATACTCAACAACCTGCTTGTTTAATACAGGAAGCGAACCTGGAAGTCCAGTGCAGACAGGACATGTATGGCTGTTTGGAGCACCTCCAAATGCGGTGGAGCAGCCGCAGAAAATTTTTGTTTTTGTTGCCAGCTCCACATGAACCTCAAGACCGATCACGGTTTCATACTGTGCCATCACGCTTCCTCCTCTCTTGCCTTTTCATACGCAAAACCTGCGCGAAGCAATGTTTTTTCCTGGAAACAGCCGCCAAGAAGCTGCATTCCAATTGGAAGACCCTTATTGTCTTTTCCGCACGGAATTGACAAACCTGGGATTCCGGCAAGATTTGCAGATATTGTATAAATATCACTTAAATACATCTTGATAGGATCCTGTAAGCTGCTGCCTAAAAGCGGTGCAGTAGTTGGTGCTGCCGGTGCCAGAATAATATCATATTTTTCAAATGCCTTATCAAACTCCTGCTTGATAAGTGCTTTTGTCTTTAATGCCTTTAAATAATAAGCATCATAATATCCTGAGCTTAAAACAAAGGAACCTAACATGATACGGCGCTTTACCTCTGAACCGAAGCCTTCAGAACGTGTCTTTTTGTACATGCTGTGAAGATCACCATATTCTTTTGTGCGGTAGCCATACTTTACACCATCAAAACGCTCAAGGTTTGAGCTAGCCTCTGCCGATGCTATGATATAGTATGCCGGAATTGCATATTGAACAAGACCTAAATCAAACTCCTCTACAATAGCTCCCATACGCTTAAAGGTTTCTGCTGCCTTAAAAATTGCTGCCTTTACTTCGCTGTCAAGACCATCGCCAAAATAGTCCTTTGGAAGTCCGATGCGAAGGCCTTTTACATCTCTTACAAGTACAGATGTAAAATCATACTCTTCGCGTTTCATCGACGTACTGTCTTTTTTATCATATGAAGCAATTGTCTCAAGAACAGCTGCGCAGTCAGTAACATTTTTTGTCATCGGACCAATCTGATCAAGTGAAGAACCATATGCAATAAGTCCATAACGGGAAACCGTGCCATATGTTGGCTTCATACCGGTGATACCGCAGAATGCAGATGGCTGACGAATGGAACCGCCTGTATCAGAACCAAGTGCAAAAAAACATTCATTTAAGGCAACTGCTGCTGCACTTCCTCCTGAAGAACCGCCTGGAACATGGTCTGGATTATGAGGATTTCTTGTAACACCATAGTATGAAGTCTCTGTTGTACTTCCCATCGCAAACTCATCCATGTTTGTCTTTCCAATAATTACACAGCCTGCATCAGTTAAGTTTTGAACTGCAGATGCCGTGTAGGTTGGAATATAATTTTCCAAAATTTTTGAACTGCAGGTGGTTAACAGTCCTTTCGTGCACATGTTATCCTTGATGGCCACTGGTACACCAGCAAGTGCTCCTGTCAGCTCACCCTTGTCTATTTTTTCCTGAACAGCATCAGCCTGCTTGTAAGCTCCCTCTTTATCGAGTGTCACATACGCATGATACCTGCCTTCTGTCTGATCAATCTGTGCGAAAACTGCATCAAGCGCCTCCCGCACGGAGATCTCTTTTTCTTTTATCTTTTTTCCCAGCGAAACTGCTGTCAATTTTTGAATCTCCATTAAACTGTCTCCTGTCTCTCCATTACCTGTTATCTAATCAAGCTAAATGTTTTATAATAAGAACACCATTTACACAGTCTTTGGAACCTTGAATGCCCCGTTTTTCTGTTCCGGTGCATTTGCAAGTGTCTCCACGCTTCCATCTCCATTTGTAACTACATCCTCACGGAACACATTGAAAACAGGGAATGCATGACTCATTGGCTCTACATTGGATGTGTCTAGCTCACCAAGCATATCTATATAGTCAAGCATATCAGACATATCTTTTTTTGCCTGCTCCTTTTCCTCTTTTGAAAGCGCAAGCTTTGCTAATATTCCAACATACTCTATTGTCTCATCATCAATTATATTTGCCATCGTGGTTTCCTTCCAATTTTTCTTTATATTTTTACGAAAGCGGTTCGACTTTTTCGCTTCCCCGCTCATTAAATGTTACGGCTCCAGTCTGGAAAGATCTCTTGGGAAAAGGCAGGTCTCGCGTACGTTGTCTTCACCGATTAGCTTCATCGTCAAACGCTCTAGTCCGATTCCAAGTCCTCCGTGCGGAGGCATTCCATGCTTGAAAATATCAAGATACTGCTCCATGCCTTCGGTCGTCATACCCTTTGCCTCGATCTTATCAAGAAGCATCTGATACTCGTGAATACGCTGTCCTCCTGTTGTGACCTCAAGTCCCTTGAATAACAGGTCGAAGCTTTGGGTGAATGTCTTGTCATCTGGATCATCCATTGCATAGAATGGACGCTTCTTGCTCGGATAGTGAGTGACAAATACGAAGTCTGCGCCATATTCTTCCTCGAAGTAGCGGCCAATCAGTGCTTCCTCCTCTGGTTCAAGATCATATGGATTTCTGATCTGTCTGTTATATTTCTCTGCCACAAGACGCTTTGCCTCATCGAAGCGTACCTGCAAAATCCTATCAACCTTTGGAAGTGTAATGTCAAGCATATCAAGCTCTGTTTTGTAATCCCTCTTTAACAGCTCCATCGTGTACTGTAAAAAGCCAGTTTCCATTGCCATGATATCCTGAAAGCTATCGATAAATCCCATCTCAAAATCAAGACTCGTATATTCGTTTAAATGGCGCTTTGTATTGTGCTTTTCTGCACGGAATACCGGTCCGGTCTCAAACACGCGGTCAAATACGCCGACCATCATCTGCTTGTAGAACTGCGGGCTCTGTGCGAGCACTGCCGGACGGTGGAAATAATCAAGCTTAAATACGTTAGAACCGCCCTCTGCTCCCTTGGCTCCGATCTTTGGGGTACGGATTTCCGTAAAGCCCTGAGTTGTTAAAAACTCGCGGAACCCTCTTGCGATGCCCTCCTGAATACGAAACTTTGCTCGCTCTTGAAGGTTTCTAAGGGACAGTGGACGGTAGTTTAATTTTGCTTCCAGTGAAGTATTTAGTTTCCATTTGCTGACAGGCAACGGCATTGCAGCAGAAGGCTCAGATAAAACGGTCACTTCAGTCAGTCGAAGTTCCCTTCCAAATGGCGCCCTTGCCTCCTCATAGACAACACCTGCTACGCGCACTGCGCTCTCATCCTTTAACTCACCTAGTTCAAAGCCTGCTGTTTTTTCCTCGTAGACACACTGAACGAGTCCCTCTGCCTTTCGTAAGATCACAAAGCGCACATCGCCAATGTCTCTTACGGCATGAACCATGCCCTCCATGCGAACAGTCTTTCCATCACAGCTTCCCTGTGCCAATTCCTTAATACTTGCATACTCTTTTTTGCTGATTCCACTGATAAATTCCATGTTGTCCTTTCTTTTCAGCCAAAATACGAGTCTCCATGGTTGATGCTGGTACTTTTATTTATTATAATGCTTACGAAGTTGCTGCATTATACAAAAAACCCCGGAGGCTGTAACTTATCACAGTCTCCGGGGCGAAACATCTTCGTTCCGCGGTACCACCCGCATTCAATCCATATCTGGATCACTCTATGGTTATAACGTAAACCAACGTGCAAACCTACCCTTTTACTCATAATAAAAGCTCAGAATGCCCGCTCCGGAGCGTTCCCACACCCAGTCCCTCATGACGGCGCTCTCAGTCGGTGACGCCCTCTTCCTGTCAAGATCGTTGGGATAGAGTCTCCTTCAATGCGTTTCTTATGGTTCATTACTATAGCACACTAAAGTTGAAAATGCAAGTAAAAATTTTAATTTTGGGACATTTCGGTGAAAATACGATACAAAACATACTTAGATGCCGAAAATTTTAATGTACAATTTTTTACATTATCATTTTGTACACCATATAATTCTATCTCTAACACAGATGTTTCTTTGTCTGCTTTGGGATAATTAATATTCTTATTCATGTAATCAATTAACCCATCTGCATCATCAATATTTAAGTTGTTAATCTTCCATTTGTCATTTTGACACTGTTTGTAAAAATATCCTTCCTCTGTTATCTTTAATACTTGATTTTGCATGTTTTCATTTGTCTCAATATATGTATCGTATCCATACACTTTATTCAGATTTTGCTCAATATCTTCGATATTTTCTCCATTTGTATTTAACTGTACAAAATACAGTCCACTTGATGTATGATTTCCATTTATATCATTAATATTGTCACTACCAACCGTAAACTCAATACTTACTGCATCTGCAAAATCTGTTTCAACATTTTCGTAAATAAGTATCTCATCTTTTTCGTTCTTTGTTACTGCATCGGGTTCTCCAAGCATACTGTAAATTTCCTCTGCCGTACTTCCCCATATTATTTCTTTTCCATTAACCGTAATTTTGCTTAAAGCATCTGATTCATTTACACCTGATACCGTATTAATCAAAAACACTAACAACATCATAATAACTCTGATAATATTATTCATGCAATCACCACCCTCTAATAAGATATCACCTAAAATCTGAATCAATGCATTATGGATGGAGAGCCACTATACTCTGAAATATCTCCATTTGCATAATACACTTTAATCATCGCAACTAAAGTTTGTGATCCAAAGTTATAATATCCCGAATTTAAAGTTTTTCCATACGCTACTCCTGGTGTTGGATAGTTAACAGAATTTGTTGCCAAATAATCATATGAACCATAAGGTGGCTGCAAACTTGCTGAATACTCCATTTTTGTTACACGAGTCGATACTCCAGATATTTCAGTACATTTCGCACTCATAGAATTAAATTTCACTTTTAAATTTTCCATTGTTTGAAAATTAGTTGAACTCCATGTTATACTAACAGTATTCGCAGCCACAATTCCATATTTTTGTCCTGATGCCGAATATGATCCTGGCAATGTACTTAATGCTATCAAAGTATTTTCGTAGGTTCTGTATGTAACACCATCGTATACTACTTCTTCTACTAATGTCGATGTCGTTATATACGTATCGCATAGGCTAGAATCCTGTAAGTGATATTGTACAGTATCTGCTGTTGACAAAACATCTTCTAAAGTTGAATCTAACACAACCATGTCACAATACTCAGTATCTTCCTGCTCAACATTTGCTGCAAATGTTGATAATGTTTTACTCATCATCATTGCTATAATAATCACGCTCAATAAACTTCTACTTATGTTTTTTGTCATCATTATACATCTCCTTTCACCAATACCAATATGCAATATGACATTTTGCAAATACCATTTCAATTCCCTCCTTTTATTTTTATTCTTATTTACTAAATGTAGTATAGCATTTCCATCATATATTGTCAATATTTATTTCATCTTTTGCAGCTCTGACGAGTAAACTTCTTGTCTTTTTCTTTACAAGATCCCAATCGGCTTTTATTAGAACGGTAGTTCCTGTAGCTCTCTTTGAGCGCAAATGTTCCCACTGTTGCACCTATTCATATCTTTTCAGTTCGCCATTCTTCTCAATCACCTCCTCTCAGTTCAACCGCCTAAACAAATCTGATCTGATAACATTCCTTTACTTCCTCTTCATAATCCTTTAACTCTATTCCCTTGAAGCTTTCCAGCATTCTCCGATGCTTTTGTTCTCTGCTCTGTCGAATTCCTTCCCACAGCTTTTTATAAGCTTCAATTACCTGCGCTATCATGTGACCGATCTGGATCAGGTAATAATGATTCTTCGTTCCATTCTTGTTCCTTGTACATCTGTGTCATAGCAAATTTCCCAACACGGTATTACAACTGTTTTTATATGTTCTGCTTCTCCGTCCAATGATGTAATTTGTTGGTATCCATAACTATGTTTTACCGATTGAATCTGTGATTGTTCCAACTTTCTCTTTTGTAGCATATTTAGAGAAATCGAATAGGCATCCTGTGCCGATACAATCGTTTGCTCTTCACTTTTTGCATCCGCAAGCGTTAATTCTGGGCAATTGCCATTTGCATAAATAATTTGTCCATCCGCCCTACAAAACAATTCTATTTTACAAAGGGATCCTGTTGTATCCAATGTCCGTCCATTTAACTGCATCCGATATACGACATAGTAGGCCTCCTGTTCCTTTTCCCACTGTGTCACATTCCATTTACCAGTACCATCCTCGTTGGAAAGATATTCCGATCCCGGTGCCATATAAAAATCTTCTCCATACTGGCTCTTTGCATCCCTTTGCAACTGATTCAATGTTTCGCAATCCATCGCAAAGGCATTTTCAAAAACAGCAGAAATGTTCGCATCCGAAATTGCCTTATTGCAGATTTCAATTACTTCTTCTCTAGACAACGAATCCAAGTTTTTCTTCGAAAAGCGATTTGCCAATTCCGCAAATGAAAGCACTCGATCATGATAGGCCGGCTGCGTCACATTCAAATATTTTTGAGCGTCCTCAGAAGAAGAATTGACGACTGAAGCTGAAACTGAGCCTTCTTCTAATACTGGTATACAGCCCTTGTCTGATATAGATACAATTAGTAAGTATTGAATTTGTTTTATTTTATCATTCCAAATATTTCTGGCTTCGCCTTTGATACAAGCTTACAGTTGTTCCGCCTTCAGAACTTTCCTAAGCAATATCCACTTTATTTTTATACAAAATTGTTCCTGTATTTGGTAAACTCCATTTTTTCCTTTTAAACAATTTTCCTGATACTGTTCCAATTTTTCCATTGCTTCATCTGGTTTTTCAAATGCCAAAAGACAAATGTCTTCTTTCATTCTCCAGTCATCAAGCTCTATTCTCGATACAATCGTTTCAAAATAATCCGTAACGATCCCCATACGCTGCATCAAAAATTCTCAGTCACTTTTCATAAGAATATGTTTTTCCTTTTTAATGTCCATAAATGCACGCTCACTGATCACTCCCTGTATAAGCTGGCGAGTATTTATTTTCTTTTCTCTTCGATATGTATCAAACACATTCAAAAATTTCATACCTGATTGACATAGAATTTCAGTCTCTAACACCGTCATTTGTATCTTCTTTTCATTATCCATATTTCTTCCCCATTTTCTTTTAATCTACAAGTATCGTATCATCATATTGGAATTCTGTCAAGAATCGCAAAATTGTTACAGCTCTGACGAGTAAACTTCTCGTTTTTTTCTTTTACTGAATTTCAACCAAGCTGTCAAAACATTTGTTCCGCTTTTTTCTTTTTAAGGCACAGACTTTCCTCGTGTTACTTTTTTGTTCCTATTCTGATTGACATTCATCTTAATCACCTCCCTTCAATAAACCGAGTGGTCTCGGAAACCCTATAGTTCCCGAATTACCGACACTTTTTGCTTCGTTACTTTTTTGCATTACCCCCATATTTCTGCATATTTTTTGAAAAATCTTCAAAATGGGGTTGACAAATTTCTCAAAATCTGGGGCTTCGCCATTCGTCAAAAGAAATCTTTTTTTCGGAGGTGCTGCCCATGCTGAAACATTGGGATTCTCATGCTGAATACCAGCATTTTATTTCTCAGGCTGTGGAGTCTTTAAATCCATCACAGCTTAAAAAATTTTCTTCGATGTCTGATTCATTGAATAAACTTACTTCTATGAATCTTGACCCTGTCGGGCAATTCCTTGCCCCCTATTACTCTAATACCGGAAGGCCTGCCATAAACCAGCCTCAGATCCTGCGTTCTTTTATCCTCATGCTCGACAGAGGTTTTACCAGCCTTACCAACTGGATAGCTGAACTTGCTTCTGATGACCTTCTTGCTATCCTCATCGGCTGTGCTCCTGACTCCCTTCCACCTCTTGGCTCCTATTTTGATTTTATCAATCGGCTTTGGCTTCAAAATCCTTCTTCCCAAAAGTCTGGACGCAAGGATCTGTTCCCTGAAAACAAGAATAAAAAACCTTCTTCTAAGCCAGGTAAAGGAAAAAAATTGCCTAACCGACATCCGGGTATCACAAAAAAAGTTGCTGCTTATTCTAAATCCGGACGGGTTTTCCCTTTTCATTATGAAAAACTCCTCCAGCAGCTCTTTTCTCTCATTGCCGTTGTCCCTTCTATGGAACTTGGGTTGATTCCTGCCTCCTCCACTGTTTCCGGCGATGGAACCTGTGTCCACTCCCATGCTAACCCTTATGGACATAAAGTCTGTAATTGCCAGCAAAATGGCATTTATAACTGCACCTGTGACCGACATTACTCAGATCCGGATGCTTCCTGGGGATGGGACAGTGATCTTAATTCCTACTTTTTTGGACATACCCTCTATATGCTTAGCTGTCATAATGAGGACTATCAGCTTGATCTGCCTCTCCATATCCGTTTCCTTGATGCCAGACGCCATGACAGTATCAGCGGTATTGTTTCCTTAACAGAGTTCAGACATCTGAATCCCGGGATCACCATCCAAAACCTTTGTTTTGATTCCGCTAATGACAACTATCCTACTTATGAGTTCTGTAAAGAATGGGGAATCCAGCCTTTTATTGACCTGAATGACAAAACCGGGCCATCTCCTTCGCTTCCCGCATCCTTATCTATTGATAAGGATGGTACCCCTTTGTGTCCTGCCGGTTTTCGGATGGTCAATTGGGGATATGACCCCAACAGACACCGCCGCAAATGGCGTTGTCCGTCAGCCTGTGGGAAAGTGGACAGCTGTCCCTGCAAAGATACCTGTTCCCACTCCCCTTATGGCCGATGCATCTATACCAAACCTGATTGGGATATCCGCCTTTATACTCCAGTACCTCGCGGCACAACAGAGTATAAAAAGATTTACAATAACCGCACAGGTTCGGAGCGAGTAAACAATCGGATCCTCAATGACTATCATCTGCATGATATGAGGATACATGGTAAAAAGCGTTATTCATTTTTTGCTATTATTGCCGGTATCAACATCCATTTGGATGCACGTCTCAAAAAACAGAAGATGGATGCAGCTTCATAAGGACTCATAATATCCATGTTTCAATTCATAAACTCCCTCCAGATCTGCTTTTCCAGATGCAGGTCTGGGAAAGTGCGCCCTTCACTTCAATCCGTCTATGAATCATTGCTGCTTGGAGGAAAATGAAATACCTTTATACTTATAGTATCGCAGTATCCTTTCGCATCTTCTTCTCATTCATCGGCTTATGTCATTTATGCATAATTTGCATTTTGTTATGCATTAGTTTCCGAATTACTCTGAACTTTGCATAAAAGTTACACTAACTGCAATGTGCCCCTCTCGGGGCACTGCAATTAGCCCTCTAGGAATATCATGAGTTCACGCATACTTTTTCCACTCTTACGGAACGCATCCATGACCTGCTTTGATTCAATTTCCTGTTTTTGTTTTTGTAATTCAAGCAAGGTTGACTCTAGGTTTTCCTGCTTGTTACGTACTTTGATAAGTTCTGCCTCGATTTTCTGAATTTCAGAATCAATCGAAGAAATTGAACGTGTCCTCGCCATAGGTTTCCTCCTCCGTAGTCTCTGCCTCCATAGTCTCTGTTAGTAGTGATTGATTGTTAGATAACATTGTATTGATATTGGATGCCAATGTTTTTATATCTTCATCATCCATACCAAATGCGCTTAGTATGGTTCGTTGTCGCTTTGATATCGCATGATCCAATCGGTATCCCCCATTACTTCTTCGAACCATCTCAATCTTCTCTAATTCTCTTATGGATGCTGGCACAGTCATATAATTCTGCCGTGTTTCCATTCCCAGAAGTGTTTCCTTCAGAAGATTGTAGATTCGATTTCTGACAATGAGTGCGATGAATTCGATAAATATCTTTGCTGATGACGATTCATCAGACTGCACTCGCATACTCTTGGAACCAATAAATGATTTATCGGAGCTAAAGAGTTTTTCAGATACATCTCGACCTTTGTAATGAATCAAAGCTTCCTTCGCAGACATCGCTTCGGATGTGATAATGCAGAAGTAACCACATGTTTCCAGCTCTGATTCGATGTATGCTGTATTTTCATCATAAGAAGTAAATTCACCTTTTTTATTGATATGGACATTAAAATACTTCTTATAAGACTTAGGAATTGTAAGAACTTCACCTATGTGTTTGTCAAGGTACATCTTCATCCGGTCCAAGTTCTGCTCAAGCTGTTCGCGCTCAGCAGCCTGCTTAGATGGATTGTAGTATATATGAAACTGCCTTTCGCAGATATCATCTTCATAAAGTTTTGACATAACCGTTTTTCCATAGATGCGATAAGCACGTATGTTACAGTTTCTGTCAGTCTCGAATGTATTTCGGTGCTCATGGACAAGAGAAGATACTAGATCCTTTTGACCCTTTACCATGATTACAAATGCATGGCCATTGTCTTCCATATACCGTATGTTATCTTTACTGAAATAACCACGATCTAGAATGAACCCTACATTTTTGTAGTTGTACTGTTCAACTTTATCAACCATATATCGGAACTGGGATACATCTGTGATGGATCCGGGATATTCCTCGTAAAAAAGTGGTACTCGATTGTTCTTGTCGTATGCAATCGCAAGATTGAAGATTGGTAAGCCTTGATCATCCTTAGGCTTTCCGTACTCGATTAAATCAATGTCACCTGCCTGGCAGTTCTTGTTTGTTGAATCATAAGATACATAGATTCGTTGCTTATGATCACGTTTACGATTCCACTCGTCAAGAAACGTATTGATTTGTTCTCGGGTAATACTCTTCAAAAGTCGGCAGACTTTTGAGTCACTATATATTCTCATCTTATCAGAGAATAGCGGATGATTGAACGCAAAATCAGGATAGTATTGACCTGCATTCTCTTCATCAACAATCATATACGCTACCAGATCAAGAATCAGACCGCTGTCTTTGCCAAAGATAGGCATAAGCATTTGAGGAATCTTGTATTCCTCTAAAATCTTTTTGATTGCAGCATAAGAACCAATTCTTAGCGCACAGCTACGATAGGCATCTGGAAGTTCTTCTGGTAAATTTACCGTCGGAAAGTATTCCTGAAATCTTTCATTCGGATACATGGTTGTTGGCGCATCTGGCTTTACCTTTCCGATAATGGTTCTCTGTGGTACAGCATACTTTTTATCTGGCTTGTAAATCTGTCCATACTGGTAGAGAACATATGTCGTATGACCTTTTTTCTTGGTGATGATTTTACCTTTTTCAATAGGTATGTTAACTGCAAAATTGAAATACATTTGGCATCTCCCTTAGTGTAACCGTCACACTAAAATTATATCACATTTTGCAGTGCCCTGTGTGTTCCCTGTGTTTTGCAAGCAAAAACAGCGTATTTATGCGAGTTTCAGCGACTTTTCAAAGAAGTTAGTGTAACCCAATAGGGAAGCTCACATTGATAAAAACCTCCTTCCTTTACTGGGCTTGCGAAAAAATAGTTTCTTTTGGTAATTCTATTATCGCATAAATCCTTTAAAAGTTGGAGGTTTTTTTATATTATTTTTTTTACTCGTCAAAGCTGATATGGCCGTGTTCAAAATGCATTATTTTTGTAAATTCAATCGTCCCTTGTGGGTCATGCTCAACGACAATTATAAGTTTATTCTTCTTTTTCGCAATAAAATTTAACAACTGCTCATATTTTTCTCTTGTTTCCTGATCAAGACCAGCCTCTATTTCATCTACAATCAAAACAGAGGCTTCTTCGATTCTAAGAAGCATTTTCATGATTAACAGTTTCTTTCGCTGTCCCACCGACAATGATTTTCCCTCATTTTCGATGGCACGATCCGCCGCCATATCATATTCTTTTAACAGATATGTCACAGTTTCTCCCTTGTTCTGTGTGATAATGTGTAAATAATCTTCTACTGTCTCGTTTAAAAAAATCTCCTCCTGACCAACATACAAAAACTGGCGGCTCATATCATGTTTACAATAAGAATCAACTGATTGTGAATTGATTCTTATTGTTCCACTGTCTGGCCGATAAAGTCCAAGCAAGAGCTTTATAAATGTAGACTTTCCACAGCCATTTTCACCCATCAGGCGAACCATCTGTCCTTTTTGCAGACAGCAGGAAACTTGTGTTAATGCAGATTCACCGCTTTCATAAAAAAAATAAACTGAGTCGAACTCGATTGATTCAACATCTGTTAATGACTCTGCTTTCTGGCGCGGCTCTAATTTGCACACCTTATCTACGTTCTCAAAGCTTACTTGTGCGCGCATAATTTGCCGCAGCAATTCCTGTGCATTCTGACCCTGCGAATTAATTACAGTTGATAACATCGTAAAAAAGATCAAATTCCCAATTGATCCGCCCCATGAAGGAATCAACAATAAAACAGATAGCAGCATAGTAGATATCGTGTTATAATGTTCGGACAACTTAGACCAAAAAAGCATAAGGCGATCTTCTTTTTTTGCAGTCTGAATAAAATCACTTAATTTTCTCGTTGTTTCCTGCTGAAAGTAATCGAGCACATCGTTTGTCTGGACAAGTGTCATTGAGTCAATATACTGATTGCAGACGGCATGGCACTGTTTCATTTTCTGATTTGTCTTGCCTGCCTTTTGTGAAATTCGTTTTCGCCCCAAAAATGACACATACCAGCCAAGACCAACTGAAAACACCAAAAAAACTGCAAATTTTATGCTAAATGCAAAGGCCAATACCATACATACAATAGTTGTCAATACCGCACTGATAAACGACGGTATATGATGACCTGTCACACGAAATACATCAAGCACATCAGCATACATTGTATGCTTTAGCACCTCTGCACCAATCTTATCAGCATCGGATAAGGAAGCGGCCGCAAGTGCTGCCTCCATCTTGAGTGTCAAGTCTCTCATACAAAGGCCACCTAACTTATCCAGCAGCAAATACCATCTAATTTCCATCCAGGTATTAAACCCCATACATGATAAAAATGCGGCGAATGCGGCAAGCAAAAAAAGAAGTTCTTTCTGTCCAAGACTGTTCGCCTGTGAGACACTGTCTACCAAAAAGCGCATTCCACACGGAATCAAAAGGTTGCTCACGGTCACTGCCGCCATAATCACAAATGACATCACAAAAAGCTTTTTATATGTGATAATCATTTTTTTGTAATAGGTCATTATCAATTTCATTATTTCATTTATCCCTTAATATTTTCTATTGCATTTTGCATATTTATGATATCATTTATTTGCTATCATTGTCTGTTCTAAGAGTGTTTTACATCTGCCTCTTTTTATGATTCATGCGCTCTTGGCACCAGCTTCCTATCTCGGTGAGGCATAAAAAAAGGAGTATTAAAAAAAGGCCTGGAATCAAAATCATCCACCATGCGCGCATGACAAACGCATTCTGGGAAAGTGCGAGCATACTGCCCCACGAGATTGTCTCTATTGGAAGGCCAAGCCCCAGAAAGCTGAGTGTTGATTCTTCGGCTATTGCTGTTCGTACACTCATAATAATCATAAATAAAATGGATGGAAGAAAATTTGGAGCAAGATGCCAGTAAAGCACATGAAAAAAACCGCCGCCCATGCACTGTGATGCCGTGACAAATCCACTTTCTTTTACTGTTTTTGCCTGTGTGCGCACGATTTTTGCCATTGAGAACCATCCACAAAGTCCTATCGCTGCACTCATTCCTATAATATTTTTTCCAAATACTGCCTGCACAAATAAGACAAGCAAAAGCGACGGAACAGAAAGAAGCACGTCTACAAGACGCATCAAAAGCCTATCCAGCCACGCAGGTGACAGTGCACTTGCTGTGCCATACAAAACTGCAATAACTGCTGATATCGCAGCAGACAAAAAGCCAATGGTAAGAGAAACACGTCCGCCATGCCAGATACATGAAAACAGATCGCGTCCCATAGTATCTGTTCCAAAGAAAAATTCACGCCCCGGTGCGCGGCTGCAGTTCATAAGATCCATATAGGACGCATCTTTGCAAAAAAATGGTGCAAACACACATCCCATAATCAAAATACCAAGCAGCACAAAGGAAAGAAACGGTACTTTTTTCCTCTTCGTTATATGTTTTTCAAAGCTCATTTTCCCTCCTGCGCCATATATGGATTTAACCTTGCGTTCACTAGCTCTGCAATCGTGTTTGCTGCTATCATAACTACTCCCGTTAAAAGGCATAGTACCATAAGCATGTTGTAATCAGATGTTTTGGCACTCTCATACGTAAGCATACCAATTCCCGGATAGCCAAATACTGCTTCTACCAAATAAGTACCGCCAAGAATGTGCGCCACTGAAACTGCCATAAGACTAATATAAGCTGGCAGCACATTTTTTAGGCAGTGACGAAATAAGATTGTGCTGTCTTTTGTTCCCTTTGCCCGTGCAAGCACGATATATTCTGAACGTGTTTCTTCGCAGAGCATATTTCGCACCATATATGCAAAATACCACAAATGACCAGCCACTGAGGCAATTAATGGCAGCACAAGATGACGCAGCCTGTCAAGTAAGCTGCCCCCTCCAATTGAATATGCACCGCTTGCCGGGAGCCAGCCAAGCAATACGCTGAACACAAAAATCAGCATGAGCGCCATCCAAAATTCCGGAATGCAGCTTGTAATCGTTCCAAGGCGCACAATAAGTTTGTCTGCAAGTTTATTTTCATTCCAAGCACATAAAAGTCCTAACAGCAATGCTCCAATAAATAAAATCACGTAGCTTAATACGCCTAAAACGAGTGTATTTTGAATACGTTCTTTAATCACAATAGTAACGTCCTGCTTATATTTGTAGGAGATTCCAAAATCACCGGACAGCGCCAGCTTAAGCCAGCGCACATATTGTACCGGAATCGGATCATCTAATCCAAGGCGTTCTCTGGCACTGTCCTTTTGTTCTTCACTCATTTTCTCTACGCGCTCACCATAGTACGACTGAAGCGGATCAATCGGCGTAATTCGTGATAAGAAAAACACAATGGCAGACAGCACCCATATGCTGATAAAAAATGCAGCGATCTTTTTGAAAAGCACACTAAGCCATTTGTTCTTCATCGCTTGTTTCCTTTCGTTTTGTTACTGATTTTCAATTGTCCAGTCACAGATATTCCAGAAAATGCCTACACCGTGATGACCTAATACAGTATCTTCATCTATTCCCTGAATCGTATTCTCTGCTGCGTAAAGCGCATCAATATAGCAGAAGAATGTGTAAGCCGGTGTCTCTGCTAATGCTTCCTGAAACTTTGCATAAGCCTCCTTACGCTCGTTTTCATCCTCTGTTTGACGTGCCTGTGTTAAGTATTCATCTACAAGTGCATTTGAATATCCAGAATAGTTCGCTCCCTTATCTGTACCAAATACCTTGTATGTATGATCATCTGCATCAAACGGAGATCCCCATCCAATGATGCAGCACTCCTGTCCTGCCCAGTCGATTCCTCCTGCCGGTACATCTGCTTTTACATCAAGTCCTGCCTCGCGAAGCTGCTGTGCTGCAATCTGCGCCATATCAATGCGCACCTGATCACCTGGTGTCGCGTTAATTGTAAAGCTAATTCTCTCTTTGTTTCTGCACCAGTAGCCATCTGCATCTTGTGTGCATCCTGCTGCCTCAAAAATCTCTGCTGACTTTTCTAAGTTATAATCGTAGTGCTCCACATTTTCATTGTTATATTTATTTCGCTGCAGAGGACCATATGCCACTTCACCCTTATCTAACAACACTGCATCAAGGATTGCCTTACGGTCAATCGCATAATTGATTGCTGGGATCAGATCGGCATTTTCCTGCCAATACTCGTTATTAAAGTTGTAGAGAATGCCTCTGTAGTCAGAAGTTGTCATATCGTACACTTTAAATTCGTCATTATCAGCAAAAAGTGATTCTTCCTTTGGTGTAATCTGCGCCAAATCAAGCTCACCGCTTAATAGCTGCATTGCCTTTGCATTATCATCTGTCACAATCTTAAATACAATTGTATCAATATTAGCTGCACCGGCAAAATACTCCTCATTCTTTTCCATTGTAATAGTCTGTCCTGCATCCCAGCTTACAAACTTATATGGTCCTGTTCCAACTGGTGCACGGAAAAAGTCAGATGTCTGCCAATCTTCACCCTCTAACAGATGCTTTGGCATAACAGGTTTTGTCATATATTCCAAAAAAGCGGTATTAACGTTAGAAAGATGAAAAGCTACCGTATGTTCGTCAATCACCTCAATGCTCTCTATATCCTCATAATCAGGTGCATTCTCAGATTCATTTGCCGGATCCATAATTGCTTCGAATGTAAATTTTACATCCTCTGCTGTAAAAGGCTCACCATCATGCCACTTTACGCCTTCCTCAAGATGAAACGTGTATGTTAAATTCTCCTCATCATACTCCCAGCTCTTTGCCAGACGCGGAATAATTTGATTATCACCATCATGATCAGTAAGACCATCAAATAACAGCACGTTTATTTCGCAGTGCTCATCCATTGCCGGGTTAATGCGTGTATAGTCAGTGCTTCCATATACAAGTGTAGTTTTGTCTGCTTCGTCTGCAAATGCTGTTTTTGAAAAGCCTGCTGAAAATACAAATGCTGCCGCCATAAACGCAGCACAGCCTGCCGTTAAATTTCTTACATGTTTTTTTCTCATATCATTCTCCTTTTTTTGATAAATAAAAATTCTAATCAGCTTTTTTATTTATCAAAGTCACTTGCAGTCTGCCTTGCTTCGCGAATGGATATTCCCTGCTTTCTTGCAATTGATGCCAAATCTTCATACTCATACTTTTCACGTGAAGTACCATAGCCTGTCGAAACTTTCTTTCTCACATCACCATATGGAGTCTTTATTGTCTTTATAGAGCGTGTCATAGTATAGCGTCTTGAAAACTGCTCTCTAACACCAAGCGTAGTTGTATGCAAAAATATAAGTTCTATCATGCGGTCGCGGTCTTCCTCACGGCACATCACCTCAAGTAAAATGCCTGGTCTGGATTTTTTCATTCCTGTGGAGACAGTAAATACTTCCAGAGCACCTGCTGCTAAAATTGTCTCTGTTGCAAAGCCAATTTCCTCTGCAGTCATATCATCTATGTTGCAGCAAAGCTCAGAAACACGGCTTACATCATCTGCTGTCTCTCCTAACATCGCACGGACACAATTTGCCATCTCAAAATCCTTCTTACCCATTCCATAACCGATAGCCTTCGTCTTCATAACTGGCATATCACCAAACTTTGTGGCAAAATGTTTTAAAAGTGCTGCGCCTGTCGGTGTACAAAGCTCTCCCTGAATCCTTCCTCCATAAATCGGCACATCCTTTAAAATATAAGCAGTTGCTGGTGCTGGTACTGGCAAAATACCATGTGCACAGCGTACTTTTCCGCTTCCAACATGAACTGGTGATACAATCACTTGATCAACAGAAAGCTCCTCCATAAGCATACAGACCGCTGTAATATCAGCAACAGCATCCATAGTTCCTACTTCGTGAAAATGAATTTGATCAACTGATACACCATGTGCTGCACTTTCAGCCTGAGCAATCAGCTGATAAACTGCCATTATATCATCCTTTACACGATCTGATACGTGCAGATGATCTCTTACGATATGCTCAATATCATGCAGGCTGCTGTGGTGATGATGTGCACCATGCGCATGATCGTGGTCGTGATGATGGTCTTCATGATCGTGGTCATGGTCTTCATGATCATGATGGTGGTCGTGGTCATGGTGATGGTCTTCATGGTCATGATGATGATCGTGATCATGATGATGCACATCAAGGCTTTCCTCTTCCTCACCATTTACTGTTACCTTACTGTGTGTTCCTGTAATACCGCATTTTTGCGTTTTTTCTTTCTCAAAATGAACTCCCGGGATTCCAAGTGCATTCATTTTTTCAAAAAATGCATCCTGATCAGGCAGAAGCTCAGAAAGTGCTGCTGTCAGCATATCACCTGCTGCACCCATTCCACAGTCTAAATATAATGTTTTCATTTGTTTTTTCTCCTTTATTGCTACAGTTCACGCGTCATTTTATGGAAGCTCGAAGGTGAATGGATTTCACGAGCCGGACACTTGGAGCAGGTCTTTCAAAGTAACGTATAATAAGAAAGAACTTAACAGGAACCTGCGGAGTTTGGTCCGGCGACGAAACCATTGCACCGAAGAGCTTTGCTGTAAATATTGATTTCCCCGTGAACTGTACCTCTTTATTTAATTACAACTATTCAAAACCACATTTGCAAAATAATCACATATGATTCATCATTCCTGCCAGATATCCAGCACCAAAGCCATTGTCAATATTTACTACAGATACACCGCTTGCACAGGAATTAAGCATTGATAAAAGTGCTGAAACACCGCCAAAGGATGCACCGTATCCTACGCTTGTAGGAACTGCAATGACGGGGCAATCTGCTAAACCGCCTATTACACTTGCTAGTGCGCCTTCCATTCCGGCTATTGCAATGATTACACTTGCACTCATGATTTCATCCATATGATTTAATAAACGATGCAGTCCTGCCACTCCAACATCATATAGGCGCACAACCTCGTTTGCATGAATTTCTGCTGTCAGCGCTGCTTCCTCTGCTACTGGAATATCAGATGTTCCGCCTGTCGCCACAACAACCTTTCCCTTTCCAGTCGGTTTTGGCATTTCTCCGATAATGCCAACTCTTGCATCTTTGTGATAATGTAATGGATGCACCTGACTAATCATATCTGCCGCTTCTGATGATAAACGTGTAATTAAAATGTGATCCTGACCATTTTTTAACATAGCAGATACAATTCCAATCATCTGCTCTGGTGTCTTTCCTGCACCATAAATTACTTCTGCTGCGCCTTGGCGGATTTTTCTGTGTAAATCCACCTTTGCATATCCAATATCCTCAAAAGGCTCTTTTTTTATTTCAAGCAGTGCATCATCTATACTCATACTTCCTGCCTTCACTGCTTCTAGTATCTGTCTTGCCTCGCTATTCACAACTTTATCTCCCCATATAATTAAATTTTTTATCTGGCCTGCAAATCAAGCAGCACTTCTTTGTAATACTTTTTCAATTCTATAAGAATTTCCTCTCGCATTTCTAAAAGCTTTGTCATCTGTGCTGCCGGCATCTGAATCTTTGCAGAGTCATTTAAATAACGCACACGAAAATCTGTAAAGCCAAGAGAAAACAGATAATTTTCTGCTTCTTCCGTCTTTTCAAGCTTTTCTGCAGTGATGCGCTCGTTTGTTGGGATACGTGTTGCCAGACAGGCATAAGCTGGCTTATTCCATGTAAAAAGACCTGCTTCTTTTGAACGTCTTCGAATTTCCGTCTTTGTAAGACCACAGATGCGAAGTGGTGAGTAGACACAAAGCTCTCGAAGCGCACGCATTCCTGGGCGGTCATCTTCTGCATCAGATGCATTAGTTCCATCCATCAGTACTGTAAAACCATCCTTCTTCGCCTCTGCAAGAATCATATTGAATATAACATTTTTGCAGTGATAACAGCGGTCTGAAGGATTCTTCACTACTGTTTCATTTGAAAGAACATCTGCTGTTAATACCTTCATATCAGCATTTAGCTGTTTTGCAAGACGCATAGCATCATCAAGCTCAAATTGTGGCTGAAATGCAGCATTGACATAGTAGGCACGCACCTGCGCTCCGCTCTTAATTGCTGCATAAAGCAGATAGGAAGAATCTACTCCTCCAGAAAATGCCAATGCTACTTTATTGTGCTCTTTGAAAAATTCATTTAAATCCATTTTTGCGTCTCCATTTCTGTCTTTTTATATCATTCTAGCATTTAATTTTGTCTTATCAAACAAAAAAAGAAGGCATATTGTCTCCCTTCTGGGAAATCATATACCTTCTTAGTATATTATATGATACCAGGGTCAAAAGCTCCAAAAGCCGTTCGTGCTTGCACGATTAGGTTTTTGAGCTTGGGACCCGCAAA
>ENA-USUG01000954-USUG01000954.1-human-gut-metagenome-genome-assembly--contig:-NODE-954-length-50127-cov-10.688531_pt1 | contig 50127 bp, 44 predicted proteins | sample MGYA00250059_ERZ773394 | MGnify/ENA primary metagenome ERZ773394 (study PRJEB29103, sample SAMN06111957) | human gut metagenome | biome: human gut; feature: ankylosing spondylitis patient; material... | reverse complement strand
GCTACAAATAAGCAGAAAAAGTGTTCTGCACTTCTTTGGGACCAGGAGACCGGGCGTTCGAGTCGTACTACTCGGCTCCCTAAAATCAATGATTTCAGAGGGGCCTTTCTCTTCTTTGATTCCTGCGGCGCAGAATTTGAGCCGCCTTACGCTTTCAATTTATACAGGCGGTCGCCTTGGTCTGTCTCCACAGTGACGATGCCCTCCTCGTCAAGCTGCTGCAAGAGGGATTCCGCGCGGCTCAGGGTAGTAGACCTCGTAGGCATTGCCGCTCCAGGCGGTGTCTGTTTTATCATAAAACCACTACTTCACGATCGCGTATCCCGCCTGTTTCAGAACCTCCAGCGCCTTTTTATAGTGTGCTGCTTTCGTCAGAACATAGTCGGTGTTGTAGGGGGAGACGGCGAAGATCGGAACGCTGTTCTCGGCCAGAAGTGCGGCGATTTTGGAGAGGATCCCCACCAGTGAAAAGTCCAGAACGCCCTGAATGCGAAAGCCCTTCCACCCGTCGTCCCGCTGGATCACATTGGCGGGCACATCACCGGTGGCGCAGACCAGAGAGTACTCCTCGTCCGTTTTGCCGGTGAAGCAAAATTCCGCTGAAAGGTCACACGGTGGCGTCGGCGTTTCTCCTTTATACTGGCGGCATAGCTCCTGTCCCAAAAGCATCACAGGTTGAACTCGTACATTTTGAACTCAGTCCAGCCGGTGTCCTCGTAAAACATCGTTTTGGCCTGCACGAACTGAATGCCGCATTTTGTGTACAGCTTTTCCGCGACGGCGTTCTGTCCGAGAATGTCCAGCCGCACCGCCTTTTTGCCGTTTACTCTTGCGTATTGCAGGATTTCTTCCACCACGCGCTGTCCGACGCCCTTGCCCTGCTGTGCAGGCCGAACACCCAATGCGTGAGGGATCAGCACCTCGTCATCCCGGCAGTTCAGGCTCCAGGGGGTGCCGGCGTAGCCCTCATTGGACTCGCTGTTGAGAACGGTGCAGGCGTACAACTGCCCATCTTCCTCCAGCGTGAACAGTTCTCCCCGCAGCAGACTCTCCTGCAGGAACTCGTCCGTGGGTATAGATGCCCTTCTTCCAGCCGATCACATCGTTCTGATCCTGTATCTCGTCGATGAGATCCCAATAGAAGTTTTTGATACGATCAAAATCATTGATATATGCCTTTTGGAAAATCATATCAGGCCCTCCTGCCTGTCTTGATGGATGCCGTACATTGTTGTTGACCGATTATAGCACGCTGCCCTTGTGTTTGCAATGACCCATTGGCGGCAACGCATTTGCCATTTCCGGTGGCGGGAAAGTATAAGATCATTTGACACCTCCACGAACAACGATCCCTCTGCCTCTCTGCCGCAGATTATACCATTCCACCGCAGCCCGTGCAGCCTCACTGATCCCCGTTTTCCGCCACCCATGTCCGCACATAGTCCACGAACAGGCGGGTGGAATTGGACAGGGCCTTCTCGTCCTTCACGCCGATGCCGATGGTGCGGTGGAAGGTCATGGGCGGTCGGCAGGCGGTAATGGGCGCGGGACTGTGGCGCACCATCAGCTCCGGCAGCAGACTGATGCCCAATCCCTCCGACACCATGGACAAAATCGTCCGATCCTCACGGGCCACATACTTCACATTGGGCCGGATACCCATTTCGTCAAAGGCCGCCATGATCTCATAGTCGTCGCCCTCCTCCAGCTGGATAAAGGGCTCCGACGCCAGCAGTTCTTTGGGAAAGGGCTCACTGTCCGCGTAAGGATGGTCGCAGGGCACAATGACCTGCAGCTCGTCCCGGTGCAGGGCGTAGGTCTGCAAGTGCTTCACCGACGGCAGCCGCAGAAAGCCGCAGTCCACCGCGCCGGTGACGATCCAGTTCTCGATCTGGTCGTAGAAATCGCCGGTGACCACCTCAAACTCGATGTTGGGGTACAGCTTGCCGAAGCTTTTCAGGATCCGGGGCAGCCACTGGGCCGACACGCTGGAAAAGGTGGCGATCTTCACCAGACCGCTGTCCATATCCTTCAAGCCCTCCACCGTCTGCATGAGAGCGTGATGGGCGGCGCACAGCTTCTCGATCTTGGGCAGCACCGCCCGGCCATCCGCCGTCAGCACCACGCCGCCCCGGTTGCGGCTGAGCAACGTGATGCCCAGCTCGCTCTCCAACGACGTGATGGCATGGCTGATGCCGGACTGGGTGAAGTTCAGCGCCTCTGCCGCCTTGGTAAAGGAACCGCAGGACACCACCTTCAAAAACACCTGATACTTGGAAATGCTCATGGGAACCACCTCGCTGTTGTCGATGCGTCTATTATACATGACGGTCGCTCATGAAATCAATAGCAAAGATGCGTTTTACAAATGCAGATTTCCGTGCTATCCTATGTACAGCTTACGAAACGGAGGACAGGAAGCATGGACACGCCCGCGAAAACCACCCGCTGCGCCCTGTGCGGCAGCAGCAGCGTGGTATACCGGAACGGACGCTATTACTGCGTTTCCTGCGGCGCCAAGGGCGACCATCCCATGTCCGACGCGGAGTTGGCCTACATCGACCAGGCCCTTTCACTGGGCGATGACAGTGCGGAGCTGGCAGCGCTGCGGCGTCGCTATCCCCGACTGCGTGTCAGATAATCCCCCTATCTGTACCCAATCTTTTCCATAATGAGGGTTATCCTCCCCTCGAATCACACCCGGTCACGCCGCCCTGTGGCCGGGTGTGATTTTGTCCCCTGTCCAGATCACACAGAGAAGTGGGAGGCACCACGAAACCCGCGATTCACGCCCTCCCCTTTTCACGCAAAAAAACTCCGGTTTTGCAACCGGAGTTTTTTGCTTTGCGCGAAAGTGTGATTACTTCATGAAGGTGCCGTCCATCATCTGCTGCAGATAGGCGTTGTACTTCTCAACGATCTCAGCGGGAACCAGATCGGTGTTGATGGCACCGGCGGACAGGGTCTTGTTCTCCAGCGTACCATAGACGGTGTTGCCGCCGAAGGTACCGGCCTCGACAGCCTCCATGGAGGCAACGATCATGGCGGAGTTATCGGTGACCTGAGAGCAGATGATGCAGGGGTTCTGACCCAGAATGTCAGCAGGCTGGCCGATATCGTAGATCTTGATGGAACCGGCAGCGGTGTTGGCATCGTCGATGGCCTCGCGGGCGCCGGAGTCAACAGCGGAAGCGTCGCCGAAGAACACGTCAGCACCCTGGCTGATCAGCTCGGTGGCAAACTCCTTGCCCTTGGGGGCGTCGGAGAAGGAGTTGGCGTAGGGAACGGGCAGCAGCTCGACAGTCTTGCCTTCCTGCTCGGCCACATACTTGGCAGCCTCTTCGAAGCCGGCGATCTTGCCCTTGGTGGTATCCAGCTCCATACCGCCGATGAAGCCCAGCTTGCCGCTCTCGGTCATCAGACCGGCCAGAGCACCGGCGATCCAGCCGATCTGCTGTGCGTTGGGCAGCAGAGAGGACACGTTGCCGTTGACAGCCTCACCGGGGGTCTTCTCAGCGCCGTTCAGCAGAGCGAAGGCCACATCGGGATACTCCTCGGCCGCCTGCAGGACAGCGTCGGTGTACTGGTTGCCGGGGGCATAGATCATGTCATAGCCCAGCGCGCAGTAAGCCACGATGGAATCATAGTACTGATCCTGAGAGATGGAATCGGTGTACTCGGTCTCCCAGCCCATCTTCTCAGCCGCAGCCACCATGGCGTTGTAGCAGGCAGCGCCCCAGCCGCCGTCGCTGATGCTGGAGTCGCAGATCATGGCGACCTTGTAGACCTTGTCACCATCGGCGTTGGCGTTGGCGTCGTCACCGTCGTTGGCGGCGTTGTTGTTGCCGCCGCAGGCCACGAGAGACAGGGTCATAGCCAGCGCCAGCAGCAGTGCAAGAAACTTCTTCATTTTGTGTTTTCCTCCTAATGTAGATTCTTTATAATAGCGCGTTTCCGCGTTATTACCGTTGTTACCGCTGCTCCTTGCGGTAGGGCTGGCCGTTAGCCTTGGGGCCGGTCTGACGGGTGCCGATGACGCTCAGCACGATCACAGTGGCCACGTAGGGGATCATCTGGAAGAACTGATAGGGGATGCCGATGCCGGACACCTGCAAACGGATCTGCAAAGCGTCGCAGAAGCCGAAGAACAGGCAGGCCAGCAGCACACCCACAGCGTTCCAGCGGCCGAAGATGACGGCAGCCAGCGCAATGAAGCCGCGTCCGGCCACGATGCCGTCGGTATAGGTGCTGGAGTAGCAGGTTGTCAGGTACGCGCCACCCATACCGGCCAGTGCGCCGCAGATCATGCAGGCGATGTACTTCACGCCGATGACGTTGATGCCCAGCGTAGCGGCGGCCTTGGGATGCTCGCCCACCGCCTTGTAGCTGAGACCGGCGCGGGTACGGTTGAAGAAAATCGCCGTAAACACCACCAGCACGATGGTAAGATACACCATGGGGCTCTGGTCAAACAGCAGCGGGCCGATGACCGGAATGTCCTTCAAGCCGGGGATGGCAATGCTGGGCATGGTGACGATCTGCTTCAGGTCGGAGCCGGTGCCGAAGTACACCCGGTAGATGAAGGACGCCAGCGCCGGGGCGAAGATATTGATGGCCATACCGTACACCGTATGGTCGGCGCACAGCGTCACCGTGGAGAACGCGTAGATCATGTTGACCAGCAGACCGGCCAGAGCGCCGCACAGCAGGCCCAGCCAGTTGGAGCCGGTGATATAGCAGGTCAGGAAGCCCACCAGGGCGCCGATGGAGGCCAGACCCTCCAGACCGATGTTGACCATACCGGCCCGCTGTCCGTACAGCTCCGCCAGAGAGATCAGCAGCAGAGGGATGGCCAGGCGGACGGTGGCCAGAAGCAAACTGGAGATCCAATCCATTACTTGTCACCCGCCTTTCTCTTAGAGAACAACCGATTCTTCCATGACTCGAACTCCGGCAGCTTGGTCAGCGCCATACCGGCCACGGAGAACACGATCACCAGCGCCTGAATGATATCCGACACGCTGGTGGGAACGCCGGTGGCGGCCTGCATGGTAGTGGAGCCCACCCGCAGCGCCGCGAAGAACAGCGCCACGATAACCGTTGCAATGGGGTGCAGCTGGCCGATCAGCGCCATGGCCACGCCGTCGAAGCCGTAGCCTGCGCCGAAGCCGTTGATCAGCCGGAACTGGGTGCCCAGCAGCTCCGCGCCGCCGCCCAGTCCGGCGATCGCGCCGGAGATGATGAAGCTGGTGAGGATGTAGCGCTTGACGGGGATGCCGTTGAAGCGGCTGGCGGTCATGTTGTAGCCCACGGCCCGCAGCTTGAAGCCGCCGCTGGTCCAGAACAGCACGTAATACATGAGCAGGCCCACCGCGATAGCCAGCACGAAGCCCCAGGTGAAGCGCATACCGGTCACCACGCGGGGCAGCTGCACCAGCTTGGAGATGGCCGGAGTCTGGGGGATGTTTTCATCCCGGATCCAGCTGGTATAGAGCACGCCCATAAACAGTGTGGCCACGTAGTTGAGCATGATGGAGATGATCATCTCGTTCTGGCCGCGGGTGATCTTCAGCACACCGGGGATCATGCCCCAGATGCCGCCGGCCAGCGTACCGGCCAGCAGCGCCAGCAGGATGCCGGCAAACCCGGTCAGGCCACTGAAGTAGGCCGTCAGGAACGCGGCGATGGAGCCCATCAGGAACTGGCCCTCGCCGCCCAGATTGAACACGCCGCACTTATAGGCAAAGCAGGCGCACAGCGCGGTGAACATCAGCGGAGTGGACTTATTCAGCGTGGTACCGATGTTGGCGCGGGAGCCGAAGGCGCCCTGGAACAGATACTTCACCGCCTGGAAGGGATCGGCGCCCAGCGCCGCCATGATGATGCCGCCGATCAGGAAGGCCAGCAGGATCGACAGCAGCGGCACCGCGAAGCTGCCCAGAGAGCGTTTGAACTTTTCCATATACACTCCCCCCTTACTTACCGGTCATGGCAAGACTGATCTCCTCGATGGGAGGATTCTTGCCGGAATACTCGCCCATGATCTGGCCCTCGAAGCAAACCAGAATCCGGTCGGACATTTCCAATATCTCATCGAAGTCGGCGCTGATCAGCAGAATGCCTACGCCCCGGTCACGGGCGGCGATCATCTGGTCATGGATGAAGCTGGTGGCGCCGATATCCAGGCCGCGGGTGGGATGAGCCGCCACCAGCAGCACCGGGTCGGACTCCAGCTCACGGGCCAGAATGACCTTCTGCTGGTTGCCGCCGGACAGGCTGCGCACATCCTGATCCACGGAGGTACAGCGGATATCGTACTTCTTGGCCATCTCGCCGGCATAGCTGCCGATGGCCTTCTTCTTCAGCAGCAGACCCTTGCCGCTGCTGAAAGCGGCGCTGTCGCAGCTTTTCAGCACCAGATTCTCGGCGATGGTCATATCGCCCACAAGGCCCTGCAAATTGCGGTCCTCCGGCACGTGGGAAACGCCGTCCTTGATGAAGCCGTGGGGATCGAAAATAGCAGGCCGCTGGCCGGAGAGCTCCACCGTGCCACTGTCAGGGGTGATAACGCCGGTGATCAGCTGCGCCAGCTGGGTCTGTCCGTTGCCGTCCACACCGGCGATGCCCACGATCTCGCCCCGGCGCACCGTCAGGGACATGTCGTTCAGGCCGTTGTGCTTGGACTCCTTATGATAATCCACATGGGACAGCTCCACCGCCACTGCCGCGTCGGCGCAGTCCTTTTTCTCATATTGGGAGGTGACCAGCTCGCGGCCGATCATCATGCTGGCCAGCTTCTGGCTGTCGGTGTCCGCGCAGTTGACGGTGCCCACCACCTCGCCCAGCCGCAGCACGGTGATGCGGTCGGAGATGTGCATGACCTCGCGCATCTTGTGGCTGATGAAGATGATGCTCTTGCCTTCGGACACCAGCTTGCGCATGATGGCAAACAGGCCCTCCACCTCGATATCCGTCAGGGCGGCGGACGGCTCGTCCAAGATCAGCAGCTCAGCGCCGTGGTACAGCGCCTTCAGGATCTCGGTGCGCTGCTGCTCGCCCACGGAGATCTCCGTGATCAGGCGATCCAGCTGCACGTCCAGACCGTACTTGGCGGACAGCTCCTCGATCTCCTTGCGGCGGGCGGCCCGGTCGATAAACAGGCCCTTGGCATGCTTGTCGCCCAGAATGATGTTGTCAAACACCGTCATGGCCTCCACCAGCATGAAGTGCTGGTGCACCATGCCGATGCCCAGCTTCACCGCCTGACTGGGCGACTCGATGCGAACCTCCTTGCCCTCCAGGAAGATCTTTCCCTCGGTGGGCTGATACAGGCCGATCAGAATATTCATCAGCGTGGACTTACCCGCGCCGTTTTCGCCCAGCAGCGTCAGCACCTCGCCCCGGTTCACGGTCAGGCTGATATCCTTGTTGGCATAGAAGCTGCCAAACCGCTTGCTGATATGTTCCATTCTCAGCAGCTCACTCAAATGCTCTCACTCCCCTGCTTTCTTAATAATGAACAGTACGTCTGATAATATCGGCAAAAGTATACCATACATTTATCCCTTTGAAAAGCAAAATTTTCTCTGTTTTTTACATTTTCTCCCATAAAAATTTTTGTCACTTTCGTGCCCAACATTTTCTCATGTCTCTGTTCAGTTACCCGCAGATAACCGTGTTAAACCGCCCGCACTGCCCCCGAAAAACAAAAAATAAGAGACACACTTTCATGTGTCTCTTATTTCATGGTGCGAGTGGTGATACAGCATTTTTCAAAAAACACAGTAATATCAATGGTTTTAGGACACCCGAACAGCGAAATTACTTGTATTCCGCCCTCTTGAAACCGTCAATTTCAGCAGCTATTGCTCGGTTCATCTCCCGGTAAGGAGACGACATCCTTGCAATAATCAGTACATAGCGCGTCTGTTACCCAAAGTGGCGCTTGGGTCGGCAGGCGCGCTATTTTTATGCCCAGATGCGGGCGAAGGAGGTGTTATTGTGAAAGCATATGGGAAGTCGTGGGGCTACAACGTATATGACTGCCGGTACTGCCTGTACCGGAAAGGGAAGCTAAAGGGCTGCGTCTACCCGGACGGCTGCTGCTGTCCCGTCCCGCAGAAGCCCGCAAGACGGAACGGCATAGAACAAGTTTACGATGCAGCTGCGGACAACGCCGCTCCCGTTTCGGAGTGCGAGGGCTGTCCCTATGGAAAGGCTGCCCCCTGCATCGGATGGTGTACCAAAGAGGTCATGCGCGCCGCAGGGCTTCCAAAGGAGCGTGACAGAAGCCATGTATGACTATTTCTACGGTGCGGAAGCGGAACAGTTCTCCTTCTACCGCATCCCCAAGGTGCTGTTCACGGAGGAACGGTTCAGAAGCGTTTCCGCAGAAGCCAAGGTGCTCTACGGTCTGCTCCTTGACCGTATGAGCCTGAGCTGCAAGAACGGCTGGCTGGATAAAGAAGGGCGTGTGTATATCATCTTCACCATCGAGGAGGTCATGACCGCCCTGGGCTGCGCCGACCAAAAGGCCGGAAAGCTGCTGCATGAGCTGGAGAGCAAATGCCGCCTCATCGAGCGCAAGCGGCAGGGGCTGGGCAAGCCCAACCTCATCTACGTCAAAAACTTTGTGGATAACCATGTGGATAACGCATTGGGCAGCACCGCGCCCTCCCCGGAATCACGATTCCTGAACCGTGAAAATCACGATTCAGGAGCAGTGAAAATCACGGATCAAGAATCGTTAAAATCACGATCTAATAATACTGAGAATAATGATACTGATTTTAGTGATACGGATTCCTTTCCCTTCACTTCGTTCAGGGGAGATCACGGGCGGGAATCGAAAAGAACCGAAGCGGCTCTGAGAGAGCGCTACAGAGAGCTTATTGCGGAGAACATCGCCTACGACGCACTCCTGACAGACTATCCATACGAGCAGGACACGCTGGAAGAAATCCTGGAGCTGCTGGTGGATGTGGTCTGTACAACGAAAAGCTCCGTCCGCATTTCCGGCGACGATAAGCCCGCCGAGGTGGTCAGGAGCCGGTTTTTGAAGCTGAACAGCGAGCACATCCGCTTTGTGATGGGCGGGCTGAAGGAAAACACCACCCGCATCCGCAATATGCGCCAGTATCTTTTAGCCACGCTGTATAACGCCCCTCTGACCATCGGGAACTACTACCGAAGCCTTGTGAGCCACGATATGTCGGAGGGCTTCATCTGAGCCGCAGGCCGCCTGCGGCTTTGGCATTTTCAGGAGGTGATGCGACCGTGTCGAAACAGAAACCCAACGAACAGGTACAGCAGATACCGCTTTCAGAGATTCGTCCCTTCAAGAACCACCCCTTCAAGGTGACGGACGACGAGCTCATGCAGCAGACCATCGACAGCATCATGCAGGTGGGCGTCCTCAACCCCGCCATCATCCGCCCCGCACCGGAGGGCGGATACGAGATGGTATCCGGACACAGGCGGCTCCATGCCGCAGACCTTGCGGGGCTGAAAACCATACCGGCCATCGTCCGCAATCTTGACGACGACGAGGCGGTGATCCTCATGGTGGACAGCAACTTGCAGCGGGAAACCATCAGCCCCATGGAGCGGGCGCAGGCATACAAAATGAAGCTGGAAGCGTTAAAGCATCAGGGAAAGCGCGTGGATTTAACTTGTGACCAAGTTGGGCACAAGTTGGATTCCAAAAAATCCATCCAGAAGGTTGCAGAAGATGCAGGTGAAAGCAAGACACAAGTTCAACGCTATATCCGTCTCACCGAGCTTCTGCCGGAGGTACAGAAAAAGGTGGACAGCAAGGAGATCGCATTCAGCCCCGCCGTGGAGCTGTCGTATCTCACCCGTGACGAGCAGAAGCAGTTTCTGGACGCAATGGACTATTCCCAGAACACGCCCTCGCTTTCCCAGGCGCAGCGGCTCAAGAAGCTCAGCCGTGAGGGAAAATGCACGAAGGAGGCCATGCGCTCCATCATGTCCGAGGAAAAGAAGGAGAAACAGGAGCGCATCACGCTGAGCAGCGATACCCTCCGCAAATACTTCCCCCGAAGCTACACGCCCCTGCAAATGCAGCAGACCATCATCAAGCTGCTGGAGCAGTGGCAGAAAAAACAGCAGCGCCGGAACGAGCGCTGAGAAAGGCAGGTTTATCCATGAACGTAACCATCAACATCTACGGCGACGTACACATCCACTGCGACTGCTGCGACGAACGCGGCGTATATGCCAATGACCTTGAGGAAAGCCCCGAAGCCCCATATGAAGATGCACCCGATACGGAGGATGACAGCGAAGAAATCGAGCTGTCCATTGCGGAAGCGGAAGCTGTGGTCAAGGCAGTGGCGGAGCTGCTCTTTCCCTTTCTTCCGGCTGAAATTGACGAGGGAGGCGGCGCGCATGAAGGAATTTGACGTGACCATCACCGAAACGCTGAAGCTCACCGTGTCCGTGGAGGCTTCTTCCAAAGAGGAAGCCCAACAGATGGTAAGCGACCAGTGGCACGCCGGGGATCATATTCTGGATGCGGACAATTTCGTGGAGGTGGAGTTTGAGAGCAATGACGGCAAGGAAATCTCCGCCGAAAGAGTACCGGACGATACCATCGAGGTGCTTATGGTGGAGCCGGGACAGTACCCGCGCGTGGAGCGCATCGGCTCCGACCTTGCCTCCTTGCAGAAGGCTGTGGACGGCTATATCGAAGCGGTTTACCCATATGACGACCCCGTGGCGCTGATCTGCGGGGAGGAAGCCAAGCTGGAGGGCAAGCCCCTGAACCGCGCCCTGCGGGACGGGGACGGCGATATCTACGATATTGTAGCCGGCAAATTCTTCATCTGCGGTCTGGGGGATGAGAACTTTGCGTCTCTGCCGAAGGAGCTGCAACAGAAATACGAGGAAAAGTTCCGTCAGCCGGAAGCCTTTTTGAAGATGGGCAGCAAGATTATGGCGATCCCCACCGAGCCCGCCAAGGCTGCGGGCAAAGGCAAGACCGCTCCGGTGACAGAGCGATGATACCATCACTCCCAATGCGAACGGAAGGAGGAAAAACTCATGCAGGAAGAAATTGAAAACAGAACTGTCACTCTGATCATCTCCGCTGTCAAGCTGACCGCACGGGAGCTGAAGGCCGGGATGGATAAATATCTTTCCGAAAAGAAGAGCAAAGCCATGGAAAAGGCGCGTGCCGCGCCTGAAAAGCCCAGCGGCAAGCAGACGGTGAGGCAGCTCATAGGGCAGAATCAGGGTGTATCCAACATTGAGATCACCAACAGCAATATCAAAGGCTTTGAGCGCATAGCCCGGAAATACGGCGTGGATTTTGCCGTTAAGAAAGACCGCAGCGTTTCACCGCCGAAATACTTTGTGTTCTTTAAGGCAAGGGATGCGGACGCACTGACGGCGGCGTTCAAGGAATACACGGCATATGAGCTTAAACGCGCCGCCAAAGCGCAGAACCGTCCCTCCGTGCTGGCGCATCTGCAAGCACTCAAGGCGAAGGTTCAGGCTATTACGCCGGGTAAATCCCGAAATCAGAACAGGGGCATCACGATATGAAGAAACCTCTGAATATCAAGAAGTTCCTGCTGCCCAATATCCCGTATGTCTTTATCGCCCTCTTTGCCACCAAGCTGGGGCAGGCGTGGAGGCTTGCCCCCGGTATGGATTTCTCGGGAAAGGCGCTGCACCTCATGGAGGGATTCGCCACTGCTTTTTCCTCATTAGTACCCAGCTTCCACCCCATCGACCTGTGCGTGGGAGTCGCTGCTGCTCTGCTCATTCGTCTGGCGGTGTACGTCAAGGGCAAAAACGCCAAGAAATTCCGCAAGAATCTGGAATACGGCTCTGCCCGTTGGGGCAGGCCCGAGGATATCGCCCCTTACGTCGATCCGAAGTTTGAGAACAACGTCATTCTCACCCAAACCGAGCGGCTCATGATGTCCAACCGTCCCAAAGACCCCAAGACGGCGCGGAACAAAAACGTGCTGGTAGTAGGCGGCTCCGGCAGCGGCAAGACGAGGTTTTTCATTAAGCCAAATCTCATGCAATTACACAGTTCATACGTTGTCACCGACCCGAAGGGCAGCATCGCCGTGGAGTGCGGAAAGCTCATGCTCCGTAATGGCTATAAGGTGAAGATATTCAATTCCATCAACTTCAAGAAGTCTCACCACTACAACCCCTTTGCGTATATCCACAGCGAGAAGGATATTTTGAAGCTGGTCACGACCCTCATCGCCAACACCAAGGGGGACGGGAAATCCGGGGACGACTTCTGGCAGAAGGCCGAGACGCTGCTCTACACGGCGCTCATCGGCTATATCCACTACGAAGCCCCCGAGGAGGAACAGAACTTCGCCACCCTCATCGAGTTCATCAACGCCATGGAGGTACGCGAGGACGATGAGACCTTTGAGAACAACGTGGATCTGGCCTTTAAGGAGCTGGCAAGCCGGGAGCCGAATCACTTCGCCGTGCGGCAATATAAAAAATACAAATTAGCGGCGGGCAAAACAGCGAAGTCGATCAATATTTCCTGCGGCGCACGCCTTGCGCCCTTCGATATTCAGGAGCTGCGGGAGATCACCATGTACGACGAGCTGGAGCTGGACACGCTGGGCGACCGGAAAACGGCGCTGTTTCTCATCATGAGCGACACCGACAGCACCTTCAACTTCCTCATTTCCATGATTTACAGCCAGTTATTCAACCTGCTGTGCGAAAAGGCCGACGACGTGTACGGAGGCAGGCTCCCCGTCCATGTGCGCTGCCTCATCGACGAGTGCGCCAACATCGGGCAGATACCGAATCTGGAAAAGCTCATGGCTACCATCCGCAGCCGCGAGATTTCTGCCTGTCTGGTGCTGCAAGCCCAAAGTCAGCTAAAGGCTTTGTACAAGGACAACGCCGACACCATCATCGGCAACTGCGACAGCTCCATCTTTTTAGGCGGTAAGGAGCCCGGTACGCTGAAGGAGCTGAATCAGGCGCTGGGGAAAGAGACCATCGACACCTTCAACACCGGCGAGAGCCGTGGACGGGAGGTGTCCCACAGCCTGAACTATCAGAAGCTGGGCAAAGACCTTGCCACGATAGACGAGCTGGCGGTGCTGGACGGCGGCAAGTGCATCTTGCAGCTTCGGGGCGTGCGCCCCTTCCTCTCGGATAAGTACGACATCACCCGTCACCCCAATTATAAGTATCTGTCGGACGCAAACCCAAGGAATGCCTTTGATATCGAAAAGTATCTCTCCACAAGGCTGGTGCCGAAAGCGGATGAGGTATACGAGGTGTTCGACGCGGGCCGCGTCTGAGCGCACAAGTCCGCCGCCCTCATGCGGCGGCTTTTCATATAGATACGGATGAGAAAAGACGCTTCCTCGCTTGCAGGGTCGGAACGAATCCACGAACGAAAATTTGAAAGGAGAAGCCGGAATCGGGGCTGCATCGCAGCTTTCGCTCCGGCGCCTGCTGTATCCGCGAGATTTCAACACAACCAACACCCAATGATTCCGGCAACACAAATATGGAATTTTTCAACTCTGCTGTCGGCGTTCTTCAAACTTTGGTAATTGCCCTTGGCGCAGGTCTCGGCATCTGGGGAGCCATTAACCTGCTGGAAGGCTACGGAAACGACAACCCCGGCGCGAAATCGCAGGGCATGAAGCAGCTTATGGCGGGCGGCGGCGTGGCGCTCATCGGCGTCATTCTCGTTCCCCTGCTCTCCGGCCTGTTCGGTTAATCGCCCGCACGAATCCTTCGCGGCGTCCGCCCCTCGGGGCGGGCGCTGCGGGAAAGGAGGGTAAAGCCCATTGGATTTGATATGGCAGAAATTCACCGAATGGCTGAAGGAGCTGCTGATCAGCGGCATCATGGACAACGTGAACGGACTGTTTGACAACGTGAACAGCCGCGTGGCGGGCATCGCCGGACAGGTGGGCGCTACGCCCCAGGGCTGGAACAGCGGCATCTACGGCATGATCCGAACGCTGTCGGACAATGTGATTTTGCCCATCGCGGGCGTTGTCCTGGCCTTTGTCATGACGCTGGAGCTGATTCAGCTCATTACGGAAAAGAACAACATGCACGACGTGGACACATGGATGTTCTTCAAGTGGATATTCAAAACCGCCTGCGCCGTGCTCATCGTCACCAACACATGGAACATCGTCATGGGCGTGTTCGAAGCTGCTCAGAGCGTCGTCAACAGCGCGTCGGGCATCATCATATCGGACACGTCTCTGACGTTCAACGAGCATATCGCGGGATTTGAAGCAGCGCTTGCGGAAATGGAGGTCTGGTCGCTGCTGGGGCTGTGGCTGGAGTCCGTGGTCGTGCATCTTTCCATGTGGGCGCTGACCATCTGCATTTTCATCATCTGCTACGGCAGGATGATCGAAATCTACTGCGTGACCTCCATCGCTCCCATCCCCATGGCGACCATGGCCAACCGGGAATGGGGGCAGATGGGTCAGAATTACCTCAGAAGCCTGCTGGCGTTGGGCTTTCAGGGCTTCCTCATCATCGTCTGCGTGGCGATTTATGCTGTGCTGATCCAGAACATCGTGGTGGAGAGCAGCGTCTCGGCGGCCATATGGACGTGCATGGGGTACACGGTGCTGCTGTGCTTCACGCTGTTTAAGACGAGCTCCCTTGCCAGGAGCCTGTTCCACGCTCACTGACGGAGGTGATGAAAATTGGCATACGTTCCCGTACCCAAGGACTTGAACGCGGTGAAAACCAAGGTCATGTTCAATTTAACAAAACGGCAGATTTTGTGCTTTGGCGGCGGCGCGCTCATCGGCGTACCGCTTTTCTTTCTGCTCAAGGGCCATATCGGCAGCAGCGCGGCGGCTCTTTGCATGATGCTGGTCATGCTGCCCTTCTTCCTGCTGGCCATGTATGAAAAGAACGGTCAGCCGCCGGAGAAGCTCATCCGCAACATCGTGCAGGTATGCTTCCTGCGCCCCAAACAGCGCCCGTACAGGACGAACAATTTCTACGACCTGCTGAACCGGCAGGATATTTTGGATAAGGAGGTCTACGCGATTGTCCACAAACAAAACCCCCGCAAGAAAGCTCACACGAGCCGAGCGAAAGCAGATCGACGCGGCGATTGCAAGAGCCAGGCGTCAGGATAAACGAAAGAAGTCCGCCCAGGACAGCATCCCCTTTCAGCGGATGTACCCCGACGGCGTGTGCCGCGTGACGGAGAATTACTACACGAAAACCGTGCAGTTTCAGGATATCAACTACCAGCTCAACCAGAACGAGGACAAGACCGCCATTTTCGACGGCTGGTGCGATTTCCTCAACTATTTTGATTCCTCCATCTGCTTCCAGCTTTCCTTCATCAACCTCTCCGCCACGCGGGATACCTACGCCCGGCGCATCGCCATCCCCTTGCAGGGCGACTGCTTCGACAAGCTCCGCACCGAGTACACCGGGATGCTGCAAAGCCAGCTTGCCAGAGGCAACAACGGGCTGATTAAGACCAAATACCTGACCTTTGGCGTGGAGGCGGACAGCTTGAGGGCGGCAAAGCCCCGATTGGAGCGCATCGAGACGGATATCCTCAACAACTTCCGCCGTCTGGGCGTGCAGGCGGAGAGCCTGAACGGAATGGAGCGCCTGCGCCTGCTGCACGGGATGCTCCACATGGACGAGCCGCAGCCCTTCCGCTTTTCGTGGGGCTGGCTGGCTCCCTCCGGGCTGTCGGTGAAGGACTTCATCGCGCCCAGCGCCTTTGAGTTCAAGACCGGCAGCAGCTTCGGCGTGGGCAGCAAGACCGGCTGCGTATCCTTCTTGCAGATTTTAGCCCCCGAACTCAACGACCGGATGCTGGCGGATTTTCTCGATATGGAAAGCTCCCTTATCGTCAGTATGCACGTCCAGTCCGTGGATCAGGTGAAGGCCATCAAGACCATCAAGCGCAAGATCACCGATTTGCAGAAGATGACCATTGAGGAGCAGAAAAAGGCGGTGCGCTCCGGCTACGATATGGATATTATCCCAAGTGACCTTGCCACCTACGGCACGGAGGCGAAAAAGCTCTTGCAGGAGCTGCAAAGCCGCAACGAGCGTATGTTCCTTTTGACCTTCCTTGTGGTGAACGTGGCGGACAACAGGCAGCGCCTCGGAAACAACGTCTTTCAGGCGGGCTCCATCGCCCAGAAGTACAATTGCCAGCTCACGCGGCTGGACTTCCAGCAGGAGGAGGGCTTCATGTCCGCGCTTCCGCTGGGGTATAACCAGATCGAGATCCAGCGGGGGCTCACCACCTCCAGCGTGGCGATCTTCGTGCCGTTTACCACCCAGGAGCTGTTTCAGGACGGGAAGGAAGCCCTGTACTGCGGGCTGAACGCCCTTTCCAATAACCTCATCATGGTAGACAGAAAGCTGCTGAAAAACCCCAACGGGCTGATCTTAGGCACGCCCGGCAGCGGCAAGTCCTTCTCCGCCAAGCGTGAGATCGCCAACGTGTTCCTCGTCACGAATGACGATATCATCATCTGCGACCCCGAAGCGGAGTATGGGCCGCTGGTGGAGCACCTGCACGGGCAGGTAGTGAAGATCTCGCCCACCTCCACCGACTATCTGAACCCCATGGATTTGAACCTGAATTACAGTGACGACGAAAACCCGCTGAGCCTGAAATCCGACTTCATCCTGTCCCTGTGCGAGCTGATCGTGGGCGGCAAGGACGGCCTCATGCCGGTGGAAAAGACCATCATCGACCGTTGTGTGCGCTCTGTTTACCGGGAATACCTGAGTGACCCCCGCCCGGAGAAGATGCCGATTTTAGAGGACTTGTACAACGAGCTTCGCAGGCAGGACGAAAAGGAGGCGCAGTATATCGCCACGGCGCTGGAAATCTACGTCACCGGCTCCCTCAACGTGTTCAACCACCGCAGCAACGTGAATATCGAAAACCGCGTGGTCAGCTTCGATATCAAGGAGCTGGGCAAGCAGCTCAAAAAGATCGGGATGCTGGTGGTGCAGGACGCGGTGTGGAACCGCGTCACAATTAACCGTGAACAGCGCAAGTCCACCCGCTACTATATCGACGAAATGCACCTTCTTTTGAAGGAGGAGCAGACCGCCGCCTATACGGTGGAGATATGGAAGCGATTCCGCAAGTGGGGCGGCGTTCCCACGGGCATCACCCAGAACGTCAAAGACCTGCTCTCCAGCCGTGAGGTGGAGAACATCTTTGAAAACTCCGACTATGTGTATATGCTCAACCAGGCTTCCGGCGACCGGCAGATTCTGGCGAAGCAGCTCAACATCTCGCCCCACCAGCTCTCGTATGTGACCCAATCCGCCGAGGGCGAGGGGCTTTTGTTCTACGGCAGCGTGATCCTGCCCTTCGTAGACCGCTTCCCCAAGGATACGGAGCTGTACAAAATCATCACGACAAAATTGTCCGACCTCTCCGAACAAACCGGGGAGGAAGCGAAGGACGCCATTACAGAGTAAGGAAGGAGAAAAGAATATGGATAACCACCTTATGATTTTTGAAAGCACAGATTTTGGTCGGGTGCGTTCCGTGCTGAAAGACGGAGCTCCTTGGTTTGTTGCGGTTGATGTGTGCAAAGCTCTCGGATTGAACCAGGTTACGCGCGCAATGTCCAGATTGGACTCGGACGAAGGTGGGTTACTTGAAGTACCCCACCCCCAGAACGCTGATAAGACGATTGAAATAAATGCCGTAAGTGAAGCCGGACTCTATCATTTGATCCTTTGTTCCAAAAAGCCGGAAGCGAAAGCCTTCAAACGCTGGATCACCCATGAGGTCATTCCCTCCATCCGCAAGCACGGCGCGTATATGACGGACAGCCTGTTGGATGCGCTGGAGGCGCACCCCGAGGCCGTGCCGGAGTACCTGAACCGCCTGCGCAGCGAAAACGCCCGAAACCGGGAGCTGACCCGCCGTCTCCGGCTTGCCCTCCCAAAAGCGGAGTATTACGACGCCTTTGTTGACCCTGCGGACTGCACCAACATCCGCACCACCGCCAAGGAGCTGGGCGTTCCCGAAAAGCAGTTTACCCGGTATCTGGAGGAAAAGAAGTATCTGTTCCGGGACAAGAACCGCAAGCTCTTTCCCCGTGCGGTCAAAAAGAGCGCCGGTCTGTTTCTGGTGAGGGACTTCTACACCGAGCGCGGCAAGCTGGGACACTATACCCTAATCACCCCGGCGGGCAAGCGGCATTTTCTGGAAAGAACGGATGAAATTCTGTTTGAATAACGCTTTTAACCCATCAGCAGTCCCATCAGGAGGTGATGAATATGGCAAAACGCTCGCCAAGGCTGATTTTCACCGAGGAAGAACGCGCCCTGCCGGAGCTGGAACGAGCTGTCCGCAAGGCGGACAGGGCGGCGGTTAAGCTGGAAAAGGCCGAAGCGAAAATTCCCAAGAAAACCGTTAAGGTCAAAAAGCGCGTTGTGGACAGTGAGAGCGGCAAGGTCACGACGCGCCTTTTCTTTGAGGAGGCGGACAAAAAGCGTCCGCCCTCCAAGCTGGCGCACGCCGCAAGGAAAGCGCCGCTGGATACCGTCCGCAGCGCAGTCCACCGCAAGCTCCGGGAGGAGGGCGGCGACAACCCCGGCACGGAGGCGGCGAACACCCTGACCGAGACGGCGGAGCGCACCTGGCGCATTGCGGAATCGGCGCACCGCTCCCATGCGGAAAAGCCCTACCGCAAAGCGGACAAGGCGGAAGCCGCCGCAGACAAAGCCAATCTCAAGGCGCTGAACAAACAGTACGAGCAGGAATACGGCAGGGCTTCCAATCCCTATTCCCGCTGGCAGCAGAAGCAGGCCATTAAAAAGGAATACGCCGCCGCAAAAGCGGGAAACGGCGCGAGGAATACCGTCAAAGCGTCCGAGACCACCGCAAAGGCGGCCAGGCGCGCCGCCGAGGGAAGCAAGGAACTCGGCAGCTTTTTTGTCCGGCACAAGAAGGGCTTCCTCATCGCGGGCGGTATCGCCGCCGCGATACTGCTGCTCATGACCTGCATTTCCTCCTGCTCCACGCTGTTTCAGGGCGGGGTGTCCGGCATTGCGGCCTCCACCTATCCGCTGGAGGACGCGGATATGCTGGCGGCGGAAGCCGCCTACTGCGCCATGGAGGACGAGCTGCGGGAATACCTGAACAGCTACGAAAGCACCCACGATTACGACGAGTACCACTTCGACCTGGACGAGATTGAGCACGACCCCTATGTGCTCATTTCCATGATTACCGCCCTCAAGGGCGGAGAATGGACGATTGACGAAATAGGCGGAATTCTGGAGACGCTGTTTGAAAAGCAGTATATCTTAACGGAAACCGTCGCTACGGAAACCAGATACCGCACCGAAACGCGCATCGGCTACTACACCGACGAAAACGGCAATCTGCAAAGCTACGAGTACGAGGCGGAGGTTCCCTACACCTACTATATCTGCCATGTGGAGCTGGAAAACTTCAACCTCTCCCATGTGCCGGTGCATATCATGTCCCACGATCAGCTCTCCATGTACGCCGTGTATATGAGCGTGCTGGGCAACCGCCCCGACCTGTTCCCCGGCTCCCCGTATGTGAACCGCTACTACTATACCCAGTATGAGAAGTACGAGATACCCCCGGAGGCGCTGGCGGACGAGCAGTTCGCCGCCATCATCAAGGAAGCGGAAAAGTATCTGGGCTACCCCTATATCTGGGGCGGCAGCTCGCCCGCCACCTCCTTCGACTGCTCCGGCTTCGTTTCGTATGTCTACAACAACTGCGGCCTGCACTGGAGCTTCGGCAGGCTGGGCGCGGAGGGGCTGCGGGGCATGTGCGCCTATGTTTCCCCGGAAAGCGCCCGTCCCGGCGACCTTATTTTCTTTGAAAAAACCTACGACACCGCAGGCGCGTCCCATGTGGGCATCTATGTAGGCAATAACAGGATGCTCCACTGCGGCGACCCCATTCACTACGCTTCCATCGACACGAGCTACTGGCGAAGCCATTTTCTCCAGTTTGGCAGATTGCCTTAACAACAACCATATCAACGCAAAAAGGAGGATGTTATGAACCCGCGACTTGAAAAGCTGCGTCAGGAGCGCGAGAAGCTGGCGGAAAAGCTCACATCGCTGACCGCACGGCTCAAAGCCCTGGACGAGCAGATTCTGAAGCTGGAAAACACGGATATTGTGGGCATCGTCCGTGAGAACGGGCTGACCATCGAGCAGCTGGCGGCGCTGATGGCGATGCTGGAAAAGCGTCCTACGGCGGCGCTGCCCGACGAATACAGAAAAACGGAGGATTTTGTGGATGAAGAATAAATGGAGATTTTTTGCCGTGACGCTGGCCGTCGTGCTCTGCATGACGGTCTTTTCCGTTACGGCCTATGCAGGCGGCGGCGATATGGTCGATTCGACAATGGGCGACCCGACCATGGAAACCCCAACTGCAACTACACAGCCGGAGAATACGAATACCGGTGAGCAGACCCCAAACGGGCAGACACTGACCGTGCTTGTGACCGAAAATGCGGACGGAAGCCATACCGTGACCATCGGGGATCGGAGCTGGACGCTTCCCGCCAAACGGGAGCAGGCCGGAAAGGTGGTCAACGTCCGCACCTATTTGAACCTGCGCACCGGCCCCGGCACGGACTACACCGTGATTGGGCGTCTGCTCAACGGCGCGGAGGTGAAGGTGCTGGAGGAAAGCAACGGCTGGTACAAGGTGGCCGTGCCGGAGCAGACAGGCTATGTATATGGCAAATACCTTGAGGTCATGAACGCACCGGCAGAAAACAGCGGCAACGATACGGATATGGCGGGACTGCTGGAGATACTGCTGCAATATTACACCGTTGCCGGAGGTTCCGCGCCCCTGACCCCGGAGGGCAACCTGACGCTCATGGACGACATCGGCTCCGCTCTCGGCGCAGGCAAGCAGTTCATCACCGTGACGACCAAGGGCGGCAACACCTTTTATCTCATCATCGACCGGGACGATAAGGGCAATGAGAACGTCCATTTCCTGAATCTTGTGGACGAGGCCGACCTGCTGGCGCTGACCAAGGACGGCGAGAGCATCGTCCCCGCCTGCTCCTGCACGGACAAATGCGCCGTGGGCAAGATCAACACGGGCTGCAAGGTGTGCAGAACCAATATGAGCGAGTGCGCGGGCAAGGAGCAAGCCGCAGAAATTACGCCACAGCCTACCGAGCCTGCGGAGGATGCGCCCGAAAAGAATGGCAGTGCGGGGCTCATTGTGATCGTCCTCCTGCTCCTAATGGGCGGCGGCGGTGCGCTGTACTGGTTCAAGCTCCGCAAGCCCAAGGCCGACACCCGTGGGGCGGACGACCTGGACGATTACGACTACGGCGAGGACGAGGAGGATGAGGACTACGAGTTTGAAGCCGAGGACGAGACGGACGCCGGGGAGGATGAAGAAAAGTGACACAGACAGTCAGCACAGAATCGCCCATGGAGCCGTCTCCCCGCGAGCGGCTTATTCAGATCATGAAGCGCGAGCAGGCGCTTTTCATCCGGCAGACGCTCTCCCAAAAGCCCGGAAAACGGGGCGGCAAGAAAGCCTTTGAATACTTCATCCGGCAAAAGATCGTAAAAGCCGTGGAGGCGGGCTGCGGGGATGCGGAAGCGCTGCTCCGCACCCCCAAGCCCGTCAAATCCATCCACTGCGACTTCAAATACTATTTCGACGAATACAGCTATGCAGACTGCGACCTGTTTGTGGAGAAGGCCATCGAGGACTGTGGGAACAACACCCTGCGCAAGGAGTTCCTGCGGGCAAAGGGCTGGGACGCGCCGGATGATTTCGATATCAACGATGAGGAGGAATAAAGGAATATGAACGAATACCGATTGGTTGTGTGTGAAAAGCCCTCCGTGGCAAGGAGCATCGCCGCCGTTCTTGGCGCAGGCAGGCGCGGGGACGGTTTTCTTTCGGGCGGCGGCTATCTCGTTTCCTGGTGCTTCGGGCATCTTGCGGAGCTTTCGGACGCAGACGCCTACGATGAAAAGTACGGCAAATGGCGAAGGGAGGACTTGCCCATCCTGCCGAAAAGCTGGCAGTACACCGTGGCGAGGGACAAGCAGAAGCAGATGAACACACTGCGCACCCTCATGCACAGGGAGGACGTTTGCGAGGTCGTCAACGCCTGCGACGCCGGGCGCGAGGGCGAGCTGATCTTCCGCACAGCGTATAATCTCAACAACTGCCGCAAGCGCGTGAAGCGGCTCTGGATCTCATCCATGGAGGATGCGGCGATCCTTCAGGGCTTTGACAATCTCCGCGACGGAGCGGAGTACGACAACCTCTACGCCTCCGCCCTCTGCCGCAGCAAGGCGGACTGGCTGGTGGGTATCAACGCCACACGCCTGTTTTCCGTGATGTACCACCGCACCCTGAACGTGGGGCGCGTGGTATCGCCCACGCTTGCGCTGTTGGTGCAGCGGGAAGCGGAGATCAATGCCTTTCAGCCAGAGAGCTTTTACACCGTCCATCTGGACTTTGACGGCTTCTCCGCCGCAGGCGAACGCATGAAGGAGCAGGCAGAGGCGGAGCGGCTTGCCGGGGACTGCAACGGCAAAGCCGCCGCTGTTACCTCCGTCGTGCAGACGGAAAAGACGGAGAAAGCCCCGGCGCTCTACGACCTGACCACGCTCCAGCGTGACGCGAACCGCTTGCTTGGGTACACGGCGCAGCAGACGCTGGATTATCTGCAAAGTCTCTACGAAAAGAAGCTCTGCACCTACCCCCGCACCGACAGCCGCTACCTCACCGACGATATGGAGGGCGGCGTAAACGCGCTGGCGCTGTGCTGTGCGGGCATCTGCGGCACGGAGCCGCCCGCAGCCGTCTGTTCGGGGCAGGTGTGCAGCAGCAAAAAGGTCAGCGACCACCACGCCGTCGTTCCCACGATGGCGGCGGGCGAAACGGACTTGGAGGCGCTGCCCGCAGGCGAACGGGAGCTGCTGCGCCTTGTTTCCCGTCAGGTGCTTATGGCGGTCAGCGCGCCCTTCGTCTATCTGGAGACCGAGGCAAGGCTGGACTGCGGCGGAAATGCCTTTGCCGCCAAGGGGAAAACAATCCTTAATATGGGTTGGAGGGCATACACGGAAAAGGGCAAGCAGGACAGCACCCTCCCGGAGCTTTCCGAGGGACAGATGCTTTCCGTTTCCTCCTGCGCGGTCAAAGAGGGCAGAACGACCCCGCCCAAACAATTCACTGAGGATACGCTTCTGTCGGCTATGGAGACGGCGGGCAAGGAGGATATGCCGGAGGATGCGGAGCGGCGCGGGCTGGGAACCCCCGCGACAAGGGCAGCGGTCATTGAAAAGCTGGTGGCCACGGGCTTTGCGGAGCGCAAAAAGGCGAAGAAATCTGTACGCCTCGTTCCCACCGAAGCGGGCGTTTCCCTCATTACCGTGCTGCCCGAACAGCTCCAGTCCCCGCTTTTGACCGCCGAATGGGAGCACCGCCTCAAGGAGATCGAATGCGGCGAGCTGGGCGCGGACGAGTTCCTCGCCGGCATCTGCGATATGGTCGCAGCGCTGGTTCGGGACGCTGCGCCTGTGGACGGCGCGGAGGTGCTGTTCCCCTCCGGCAGACCCGTTGTGGGCAAATGCCCCCGCTGCGGCGCAGAGGTCACGGAGAGCAAAAACGGCTATTTCTGCGAGAGACGGAGCTGCAAGTTCGGGCTGTGGCGGGACAACCGCTTCCTTGCCACCAAGAAGATCAGCCTGACAAAGAAGATGGCTTCCTCGCTCCTGACGCAGGGACGCGCCTACGCCAGCGGTATCTACTCCGAGAAAACCGGCAAGACCTACGACGCATTCATCGTGCTGGAGGACGACGGCGCGCGTTCCTCCTATAAGCTGGACTTCACCAAATGACCCTCGCAGGCTCCCGCACGGGCGTTTCATTCCCCTGCGGGAGCCGCTGTTTTTACCATGATCCAAAGGAGGTATGCATGAAATGGCTGAAAAGCAGACCAACAAGGAACGGCTCAAGGACATCACCGACAGCATCGAGACGGGCATAAAGGAGCTGTTTGAGAGCGACAAATACAGGCAGTACCTTGCCACCATGAGCCGCTTTCACAAGTACAGCGTCAACAACACCATGCTCATCTATATGCAGCGCCCCGACGCCACCCATGTGGCCGGCTTCAACAAATGGCGCGATCAGTTCGGAAGGAGCGTCAAAAAGGGCGAAAAGGGCATTAAGATCATCGCCCCCACGCCCTTCAAGAAGAAAATCGAGCAGCAGAAATTAGACCCCGACACCAAGCTCCCCCTGCGGGACGAGAACGGCGATATTATCACGGAGGAAAAGACGGTGCAGATCCCCATGTACAAGCCCGTGGTGGTGTTCGATGTGCAGCAGACCGCAGGCAAGCCCCTGCCGGAGCTGGCGGCGAACCTTACGGGGGACGTACAGAATTACGGGGTGTTCATGGAAGCTCTGCGCCGCAGCGCGCCCGTCCCCATCTTCTTTGAGAAGCTGGCGGAGAATATGGACGGTTACTTCTCCGTGGACAAACAGCGCATCGCTGTCCGCGAAGGCATGAGCGAGGTACAGACGGTCTGCGCCGCCGTCCATGAGATCGCCCACTCCAGGCTCCACAATAAGGACGAAATCGGGGAAAAGTATCAGCAGATCGAGCTGTTCGGCAAGCCTGCGCTGTTTTCAAACGGGCGCATCGACCGGGATAAGCTGCCGGAGGGCTTGTATGTATATGACCTGCGCGGCTCGGATTACGATCCGGGTATGCCGGTAACGCTTGAAAGCCATGTCACCGTCAATCACGCCGCCTCCGTTATCACAGCAGCGCCCATTGAGCTGCCGGAGCAGGGCTTTCTTTATTTAGGCGAGGACGGGCTGAACTTCACGGGCGGCGAGCAGACCGTGAAGGAGTTTTGGCACGCACAGTACCCGGAAAAGGCAAAGCTCTCCCGCGCCGCCGAGGAGATTCAGGCGGAGAGCATCTCCTTCGCCGTCTGTGCCTATTACGGCATTGAGACAGGCGAAAACAGCTTCGGGTATCTGGCGGCCTGGGCAAAGGACAGGGAACTGACCGAGCTTCGCGCATCGCTGGAGACCATCAACCGAACCTCATCCTCCCTGATTACGGATATCGACCGCCATTACGCGGAAATCTGCAAGGAGCGCGGGCTGGACAAGGAGACGGAGAGCCTTACAGCCCAGCCTGTGCAGGAGATCGCCGTGCAGGAGCCGGAGCCGGTCGCAGCGCCGGACAACGGCTGCGTCCCCGACCCTGCAATTTCTGTTGAGAGCATGAACGCCTACGGCTACACCGATTCCAATATGCTGCCGCTGACAAAGGAGCGTGCGCTGGAGCTCATGGAACGGGATGTAAGCGTGTATATGCTTCACACGGACAACACCGAGGCCATGGCCTTCGATGCGGAGGAAGTCCGCAGCTTTGACGGCATCTTCGGCGTGGAAGCCTCCGAATGGGAGGCGGTCAAAGACCGCTTTACACCGCCGGACTATGAAAAGGCGTTCCTCGACAACACCGCTGACAGCTTTGCCATCTATCAGCTTCGGGATAATGATAATACGGCGCAGCTTCGCTTTATGAACGCCGAGTATCTGGAGAAGAAGGGGCTTTCCGCCCAAAAGGAGAACTACGCCGCCGTCTACGCGGGCAGCCTCGACCGCAGGGGCGATACGCAGGACAGGTTGGACGTGCTGTATGAGACCTTCAACCTCCGCCGCCCGGAGGATTTTCGCGGTCACAGCCTGTCCGTCAGCGACATCGTGGCGCTGAAGCAGAACGGCGTGGTATCCTGTCATTACGTTGATTCATGGGGTTTTAAGGCGCTGCCCGACTTCCTCAAGCCGGAAAACTATCTGAAAAACGCGGAGATGGCCATGGAGGACGACTACGGCATGATCGACGGCGTTATCAACAACGGGCCGAAGCAGACCCTGGCAGAGCTGGAGGAACAGGCAAAGTCCGGCAAGCCCATCTCCCTCATGGAGCTGGCGCAGGCGGCGCGCCGGGAACAGGCGCAAGCAGCACGGCAGGAGAAGAAGCCCTCCGTGCTGGCAAAGCTCTGTCCTCCCGTCAACGAGCCGAAAAAGACAGCGCGTTCAAAGCGCGCGGAAAGAGAGCTGCTATGATGAATTTTACCAACGATGAAATGAACCTCATGTGCATCTACCAGAGCGACAGCCGCAGCGGGCTGATTGCCGCCCTCACCGAAATGCGCGAATACCTGGACGAGGACGAAGCCGAGCTGCGAGCGCTGACCGACAGCGCCCTGCAAAAGCTGGACGAAATCACCGACGAGCAGTTCGCGGAGCTGGAGCTGGTGCCTGACTTCGACACGGACGAATAAGGCGAATGCGGCGGGAGCGGCTTTTTGGTCGCTCTCGCTGTGCTTCCGCGATTCTATTTCCCAAAATCGAAAAAATATTGATTTTGGGAAATAGAACGGGTATAATAAGAGCAGAGGTGATGAATATGAAACTGATAGACCGAGGTGTGTATCTACGAAAACTGATTGGTGTCATCGGAACGCCGGATATCAAGGTTGTCACAGGTGTCAGGCGCAGCGGAAAGTCAAAGCTGCTGGAAGCGTTCAAAGGGTATGTAGAAGCAAATATCGCGGACGCAAATATCGTGCATATCAATTTTAACCTGACAAAGTATGAGCAGTTCAAGGACTACCATGTCCTGAACAATTATATTGAAAGCTCCTATATCGATGGCAAGCAGAACTTTGTTCTGATCGACGAGGTGCAGATGTGTCCTGGGTTTGAGCTTGCTATCAACAACCTCCATGCGCAGGAAAGATTCGACATCTATATTACAGGCTCAAATGCTTTCCTTCTAAGTTCCGACCTTGCCACACTCTTCACGGGTCGAACTTTTGAAGTGAAAGTGTTCCCGTTTTCTTTCAGTGAATTCTGCGAGTATTATACCCTTACGGACAGATATGCCGCTTTTCCCCGTTATCTGCGAGAAGGCGGTATGGCCGGCTCGTATCTTTATCAGGACCCGGAAGCCAAGTACGACTATATCGCGGATGTATTCGATACATTGATCGTCAGGGACATACGGCAGAAATATAAAATCCGCAACCCGATCCTGATGAACCGCATTGTCGATTTTCTCATGGACAATATCTCAAATCTCACGTCTGCGAGAAATATTGCAGACGCTCTCACGGGCAACAAGGATAAAATCAACCACAAGACCGTCGGAAACTATATGCAGTATCTGTGCAATGCCTTTGCTTTCTATCGCGTTCGCAGGTATGACATTCAGGGGAAAAAGTATCTGGCCTCCAGTGATAAGTTGTATCTGAGCGACCACACCTTCCGGTATGCGAAGCTGGGAACCAAGAATCTGGATTATGGCCGCGTACTTGAAAATATCGTTGCCATTGAACTGCTTCGGCGCGGATATGAGGTCTATGTTGGGGTTCTGTACAAGAAAGAAATAGATTTCGTCGCCATCAAGCGCAATGAAAAGCTCTATATTCAAGTTTCAGACAACATCAGTGACGCAAAAACCTTTGAACGCGAGGTAAGCCCTCTGCTCCAGATCAAGGACGCTTATCCGAAGATGGTGCTTGCCAGAATCCGGGATGAGGCATACCAATATGAGGGAATTCAAATCGTGGATATTGCAGACTGGCTGGCAGAACAGCCGTCTACTTCCCAAAAATGAAAATAATCTGATTTTGGGAAACAGAAAACCAACATATAAGAGCAAGCGTCCCGTTTCCTGCACAGGATTCGGGGCGTTTTCGGATATACCGCCCTTACATAGAGCGTCCGTTCCGGGCGCTCTAAATTTATGCCATGAAGGAGGAGCAATATGCCGAGCAAGCTACAAACGTATATGCAGATGGCGGACGAGGCGCAGCGGCAGATCACCGGCAGCTACCGGGGCTGGACGGGCTTTCTCACCACCGCCGCAAGGCTGTACAAATACCCCTACGCCGAGCAGGTCATGATCCACGCCCAGCGTCCGGACGCCACCGCCTGCGCGGAGTACGACTTCTGGAACGAAAAGATGGGCCGGTATGTCCGCAGGGGCTCCAAGGGCATCGCCCTCATCGACAGCAGCGGCGAAAGGCCGAGGCTTCGGTATGTGTTCGACGTGTCTGACACGGGCGGCAGAGAATTTCCCAAGAGCCGCTATCTGTGGGAATACCGGGAGGAACACGCGGACGCGGTAAGCGTCATGCTGGAAAGCCGCTACGGTGTGGACGGAAAAGGAGGGCTTCCTGACCAGCTTGAGCGCATCGCGTCTCAGCTTGCGGAGGAATACTGGCGGGACTATAAGCGGGATATCCTCGCCATCGTTGACGATTCCTTTCTTTACGGGTATGATGAGTTCAACGTAGGAGCGGCCTTCCAAAGCGCCGCCGCCGTCAGCATCGCCTACTCGCTCATGTCCCGCTGCGGGCTTGAAGCGGACGACCGCTTCGAGCATGAGGATTTCCTGAGCATCTTCGATTTCAACACCCCGGAAGCCGCCGCCGAGCTGGGCACGGCGGTGAGCAGGATCAACGGAGAGGTGCTGCGGCAGATCGAAGTCACCATCAAGAATTACGAGCGCGATAAATTCGCGGAAAGGAGCCATAGCCATGACAGAGCTGACCTACACCAAGAACGGGGACTACCTGATTCCCGACCTGACGCTGAGCGAAACGCCGGAGGACGCGAGACCCCTGGGCAAGTACGGGAGACTGCGCAGGAGCTACCTTCAGGAGCACAGACCGGGGCTGTACAGCCGTCTGGTGCTGTCGGAGAAGCTGTTCCCGCACCTGCGGGAGATCGACGAGACGGCGAACCGGAGGCTGGAGCAGATGATGCCGGAGCTGATGAAGTCGGCGGGCGTGACGGAGGAGCTGAAAGCCCGCGACCAGATGAAATGGGTGGGGCTGATGAACAGCCTGAAAGCGCAGGCCGAGGAGATCATCCTCAGCGAGCTGGTGTACAACTGACCAATGACGCGCCGGAAGCGGAACCGGCGCAGCCTCCGATACCGCAGGCATACCAACTGAGCCTGTTCCCCACGGAGGATGAGCAAATCGCATATATCGCAGAAGCGGAGAGCTACACGCCCTCCGCTTTTTCCATGTCCATCCCGCAGTCGGATATCGACCACATTCTGCGCATGGAGGGCAACGCCGACTATGCCCGCATGAAGATCGCCACGGAGTTCTCCAAGGTCAAGAGCGTGGAAGAAATCGCGGCGTTTCTTCAAAGCAGCTTCCACGGCGGCAACGGCGTCGTCACCGAGAGCGGCAGATATTCCGCGTGGTACGCCGACGACGGCATCCACATCGCCAATGGGGACGCGGCAAGATACCTGACCTCCGCAAAGGTCGTAAGCTGGCAGGAGGCGGCAGCGCGCATTTCCGAGCTTTTGGAGCAGGGCGAATACGCAACCAACGTAGAGCTTGCGGAAGCGCCGGGGCACGAGTGCGCGGAGCTGGCGCAGTCTATCTGGTATCTACGGCAGGATTTAAGCGAAAAGGCACGGGCGCAGGGCTACCTCTCCTGCCTGTCGGATATGCGGGGCGGCGGTTTCCCGGAGGAAACGGCGCGGCTTGCCGAGCGGCTGGCGGAACCGGCTTTCCGTGAGGTTCTTCTGGAAGATTTTATGCAGTTCCAGACCGACTACCGGGAGGACAGGAGCCTGCTGCGCTTCCATTACCACAAGCCGGACAATATCGAGCAGGGCCTGCGGGAGCTGTCCCTGCCCCGCAGAGAGTACCGCGCCGAAATGGCGGAGATCCCCGCCGTGCAGCGGTTTATTACCGAGGACGAGATCGCCGCGACCCTGACCCGCGGCAGCAATATTGCGGGCGGCAAGGGACGTATTTATGCCTATTTCAAAGAAAAGCACAGCCCCAAAGAGCAGGCGGACTTCCTGAGAAAGGAATACGGCATTGGAGGCAGCTCCCACGCAGTATCCGGCGCGTCCCACAGCGGTGAGGATCACAGCGGCAAGGGCGTCAGCCTGAAAAAGCAGGACTGTCCCGATGTGCAGTTAAAATGGAGCAAGGTTGCCTCCCGTATCTCCGAGCTGATCCGCAAAGACCGTTTCCTGACCCCTGAGGAAAAGGCGCGCTTTGAGCAGCTTCAGCGGCAGACCGTAGAGCGAAGCGCAGCATGGAATGACTACAACGCCGTAAAGGAAGCCCACCCGGACGACCTCGTGCTGTTTCAGGTGGGGGATTTCTTTGAGCTGTATGGCGAGGACGCAAAGCAGGCAGCGGAGCTGCTTGACCTCGACCTTACCACAAGAGCGATACCCGGCGCTGGCCGTGTGGAGATGTGTGGTCTTCCGTCGCACAATTTAGAGATGTATGTAGAAGAACTGCGCGATAAGTACGACGTGACGATTGCCGAAGCGCCGGACTTTAGAGGTGAGCGCCACATTTACACGCTGCGCTCTATCGACCATGAAGCAGAGGCCGCCATTGACGCATACGAAGCGGAGTTTGGTGCGGACGGCACACGGGTGTTCCGCGATCCTGCCGCAGAGCAGGCTCAACCCACGGTGCAGGAGCTGTTCGAGCGATACCGTCTGAGCGTGGGCAACGCGCTTTCCAGGGATGAAGCGTTTCTCAACGCCTGCCGCAACTCTGACCGGGAGAACGCCTATCTGGAGGGTGCTGCGGCCATCCGGCGCATCGTCATGGCGTCTGAGGATTTGCAGCTCACGCGCCTCTATTTTGATATGCCCGCGTTCCACAACCGGCTGCATCAGGAGCTTTTGGACGAGCTGTACCCCACGATGGCAACCACGGTCACGCCCTCTCCCTACAAGGTGACGCAGGCGGATATTGACGCGGCCTTGCAGAGCTGGAACGGAAAAATTGAAAGCAAGCAGGCGGTTGTTCGGTATATGGAGCAGCACGGGCGTGAAAGGGAAACTGCCGCATGGCTGGCGCGGGAGTACGGCTTGAAGGATACCTCTAAACCGCTGCAAATCTCCGTGGGCAATTCCGAGCCGGTTATGCTCTCGTGGCCGAAGGTGCAGCGGCGACTGGCGCAGCTCATCCGCGAGGATAAATTCTTCACAGAGCAAGAAAAGTCTGTGTTGGAGCAGAACCGGAATTACCTGATTTTAGACCGGCTTCGGGCAGACTGCGAATACTTTCTTGGCGCAGGCAACCGCGCAGAAAAGCATCTGTGGGCGGGCAGCGTCTATGCACAGATCGTCAAAATGCGGGAGCTGTATGACGCGCTCCCCCAAAAACCGGAATGGCTGACGAAAGAAATGATTGATGATTATGCCGACCGGATGGCACCACAGTATCAGGTCGTAGTGTATCATCACTTTGAAAACGGCTTTGATGAGAAACGGGACTATCAAACGCTGGAAGAAGCAGAAAAAGCCGCACAGGGTTATGTGGACGGCACGATGGAAAGCGACGGCTTTGCGTATGACGGCGCAGCCATCTACGACCAGCAGGCACGGAAGTATCTGCGTATCTACGGCGATTACCCGGATGAACGGGCGCACGCAGAGGTAGCGGGACGTGAGCCGACCGCAGAAAGCATTATCCCCGCAGACCGCTTCCATGTGGTAAGCCTTGACCGGGGCTTCCGTACCCTGTATGCCGTGTGGGACGACGAGACCCACGGCTACCATGTGGACGCGGACGGCGTGACCGAGGAATTTACAAGCGAATGGCAGGCGGAGGCGTACCGGCTGGAGCTGCAAGGTCAGGCGGAGCAAGCGCTTATGGAACGGGCCAAGGGGCTGATCTCTGACTTCTGCCGGAGTGAATACGACTCAGAGGCGGATTTCAGCGACCCCACCAAGATCGGCGTCGCCTACACCACTGTCACCGACGATGAGATTCCCGTTCAGGTGAACATCGACCTTGTGAATTTCCGGCTGGAGCGCTATCTGGATGATGAGCATCTGGAAACCCGGCAGTACGGCTCTTTGCAGGAGCTTATTACCAACGAGCTGGAAAATCTCGATTTCAGCGACCTCATTCACGTTTCGGATGAGGACGTGGAGCAGCACCGCCGGCACGCGCCGGAGGAAGCAGTTGCGGAAGCTCCCGGAATGGCTCCCGCCCCGCAGAGAGAACCGTTCCCGTATTCCGTAGGCGATACGGTATATTTGGAGGACGGCAAGCCGTTCATTATTGAGCGCATCGGGCTTTTTGATATTTCTCTCCGCGACCCATCGCTTCTCTACCCTATCTCTCGTGCGGAGAGCAGGGAGAGCTTCGCACGGCTCATGGAGCGGTATCCGCAGCCGGAAAAGACTGCCGCAGAGAATACGGCTGTCCCCGAAAAAGAACCAAAACCCGCCTACACCGAGGAAACCGTGGCAGTATATCCCGGTGACAAAAACAACCTCCCCTATGATGTAGAGATTCGTACCCTGCGCTTTGACGAGCCGGAGCATGACCCGCCCGCACCGCTGCCGCCTGCGGAAAACTTCCGCATTTTGGACGATGATCTCGGCAAAGGCGGCGCAAAGGAGAAATTCTGGCGCAACATCAAGGCAATCGCCACCCTGAAACAGATCGAAACCGAGGGCAGAAACGCCACCCCGGAGGAACAGCATATCCTCTCCCAATATGTGGGCTGGGGCGGTCTTGCGGACGCTTTCGACCCTGACAAGGCAGGCTGGCGCGCCGAGTACGATGAACTGAAAGGCGTGCTATCCCCGGAGGAATACGCCGCCGCCCGCGCCTCTACCCTCAATGCCCACTACACCAGCCCCACCGTTATCCGCGCCATTTACGACGCGGTGGAGAACATGGGCTTCCAGACCGGCAACATTCTGGAGCCAAGCATGGGCGTGGGCAACTTCTTCGGTATGCTGCCGGAGAGCATGAAAAGCAGCAGGCTCTACGGTGTGGAGCTGGATTCCATCACGGGACGTATTGCCAAGCAGCTTTACCCCAAGGCAGATATTACCGTGGCGGGCTTTGAAACCACCGACCGAAAGGACTTTTTCGACCTCGCCGTGGGCAACGTGCCGTTTGGACAGTATCAGGTCAGCGACCGGGCTTTTGACAAGCTCGGTTTTTCCATCCACAACTACTTTTTCGCCAAGGCGCTGGAGCAGGTGCGTCCGGGCGGCGTGGTGGCCTTCGTCACCTCCCGCTACACCATGGACGCCAAGGACAGCGCCGCAAGGAAGTATATCGCCCAGCGCGCGGACTTCCTCGGCGCGATCCGCCTGCCCAACAATGCCTTCAAAGCCAACGCCGGTACGGATGTCGTTTCGGATATTATCTTTCTTCAAAAGCGGGACAGACCCATTGAGATCGAACCCGATTGGGTACACACGGGTATCTGGCGAAACCCGGGAGCGAACGCAGAAGGCTTTGCCATCAACCGGTATTTCATCGACCACCCGGAGATGGTGCTGGGACGGCAGACCTCGGAAAGCACGCAGTACGGCAGGCAGGACTTTACCGTTGCGCCCATCGAGGGCGCAGACCTTGCGGAGCAGCTCAGCGCCGCAATTCGGAATATCCGTGGAACCTACGCGGAAGCGGAGCTGCCCGATCTGGGCGAGGATGAGACCATCGTGGAGACCATCCCGGCAGACCCGAATGTGCGGAACTTCTCCTACACCGTGGTGGACGGGGAGTTGTACTACCGGCAGAACAGCATCATGACCAAACCCGACTTCAACGCCACCGCAAAGGAACGTGCCAAGGGCATGGTGGAGCTGCGGGACTGCGTGCAGAAGCTCATATCTGAGCAGATGGACGGCTTTATTTCGGATGAAACCATCCGGCAGACGCAGGCGGAGCTGAACACCCTCTACGACGGCTTCACCGCAAAGTATGGGCTTATTAACTCCCGCGCCAACGCACTGGCCTTTGCCGAGGACAGCTCCTACTATCTGCTCTGCTCTCTGGAGGAACTGGACGAGGACAAAAACCTCAAGCGCAAGGCGGATATGTTCACCAGGCGAACCATACGGGCGCACGAGGCCGTGACCAGCGTGGACACCGCTTCGGAGGCGCTGGCGCTGTCCATCTCCGAAAAAGCCTGCGTGGATATGGAGTATATGTCTAAGCTCACCGGCAGAAGCCAGGAGGAACTGATTAACGAGCTGAACGGCGTTATCTTCCTCGACCCTGTGCGCGGGGAGTGGCAGACGGCGGACGAATATCTCTCCGGCAACGTCCGGCAGAAGCTGCGGGAGGCGGAGCAGGCGGCGCAGGACAGCCCCGGCTATCTGCCCAACGTGGAAGCACTGCGACAGGCGCAGCCCAAAGACCTCGATGCTTCGGAGATAGAGGTGAGGCTGGGTGCGACGTGGATCGACCCCTCGTATATCCGGGAGTTCATGTGGGAGACCTTCGAGACGCCCTTCTACCAGCAGCGCATGATCGACGTGAATTATTCCGCCTTCACCGCCGAGTGGAACATCAGGAACAAGAACGCGGTCAGTTACAGCAATATTGCCGCATATATGACCTACGGCACGGAGCGCGCAAACGCCTATAAGATTCTTGAAGACACGCTGAACCTGCGCGACGTGCGCATCTACGATACCAAGCACGATGCGGACGGCAGGGAGCGGCGCGTACTCAACAGCAAGGAAACCACCCTCGCCCAGCAGAAGCAGCAGGCCATCCGGGACGCTTTCCGGGACTGGATATGGCGCGACCCCGACAGGCGGCACACCCTGGTCGCAAGGTATAACGAGCTGTTCAATTCCACCAGACCCCGCGAATACGACGGCAGCCACATCACCTTTGCGGGCATGAACCCGGAGATCAGGCTGCGGGAGCACCAGCTCAATGCGGTTGCCCATGTGCTCTACGGCGGCAACACCCTCCTTGCCCACGAGGTGGGCGCGGGCAAGACCTTCGAGATGGTAGCCGCTGCCATGGAATCCAAACGGCTGGGGCTGTGCCACAAGTCCCTGTTTGTCGTTCCCAACCACCTGACGGAGCAGTGGTCGGGCGAGTTCCTGCGGCTGTACCCCTCCGCCAACATCCTCGTGGCTACGAAAAAGGACTTTGAGCCGAAGAACCGCAAGAAGTTCTGCGCCCGCATCGCCACGGGCGAATACGACGCCGTTATCATCGGTCACTCGCAGTTTGAGAAGATACCCGTCTCCATGGAGCGGCAGCAGCGGCTTTTGGGGGAGCAGATCTTTGAGGTGGAGGAAGGACTGCGGGAGCTGAAAAGCCAGCGGGCGGAGCGGTTCACCATTAAGTCTCTGGAGCGCACCAAGCGCGGCCTTGAAGCCAAGCTCAAAAAGCTCCAGGACAGCTCCCGAAAGGACGATGTTGTGACCTTTGAGCAGCTGGGCGTAGACCGTCTGTATGTGGACGAGGCGCACAACTATAAGAACCTGTTCCTCTACACAAAAATGCGAAACGTGGCGGGGCTGTCCGCCACCGACGCCCAGAAGTCCTCGGATATGCTGCTCAAGTGCCGGTATATCGACGAGATCACCGGCAGCCGGGGCGTGGTATTCGCCACGGGCACGCCCGTCTCAAATTCCATGACGGAATTGTATACCATGATGCGCTATCTCCAGCACGACGCCATTCGCGGCAAGGGACTTGCCCACTTCGACTGCTGGGCTTCCACCTTCGGGGAGACGCAGACCGCCATTGAGCTGGCTCCCGAGGGTACGGGGTACCGGGCGAGGACGCGCTTTGCCAAGTTCTTTAATCTGCCTGAGCTCATGACCCTGTTCAAGGAGGCGGCGGATATCAAGACCTCAGACCAGCTCAACCTGCCTACGCCCACGCCCATCTATCACAACGAGGTGGCACAGCCCACGGAGATACAGAAGCAGATGGTGCAGGAGCTGTCCGAACGCGCCGCAAGGGTACACGCCCAGCTTGTTGACCCCGGCACGGACAATATGCTCAAGATCACCTCGGACGGGCGCAAGCTGGGGCTTGACCAGCGGGTAATCAACCCCGACCTGCCGGACGACCCGAACAGCAAGGTCAATCGCTGCGTGGACAACATCCACCGCATCTGGCAGGACGGGCAGGCGGACAGACTGACCCAGCTCGTGTTCTGCGATTTGTCCACCCCGAAAACCGGCGCGACCGGGGCGAAGGCGGCAAAGACGGCGGGCGGGAATCTGGACAGCCCGGAGCTCAACGCCGTCGAGCGGCTGATCGACAAGGAAAACCCCGACGAACCCGGCTTCACGGTATATGACGACATCCGTGAAAAGCTCGTCGCCAGAGGAATCCCCCGCGAGGAGATCGCATTTATCCACGAGGCGAACACCGAGACGCGGAAGAAGGAGCTGTTTGCAAAGGTGCGCTCCGGTCAGGTGCGTGTGCTCATGGGCAGCACCTTCAAAATGGGCGCGGGCATGAACGTGCAGGACAGGCTCGTCGCGCTCCACGACCTCGACTGTCCGTGGCGGCCGGGCGATCTGGAGCAGCGCAGCGGGCGCATCATCCGTCAGGGCAACCGCAACAAGGAAGTGCATATCTACCGCTATGTCACGGAATCCACCTTCGACGCCTACCTCTGGCAGACGGTGGAAAATAAGCAGAAGTTCATCTCCCAGATCATGACCTCAAAATCCCCTGTTCGCTCCTGCGAGGACGTGGACGAGACCGCCCTTTCCTATGCGGAGATCAAGGCGCTGTGCGCCGGAGACGAGCGTATCAAGGAGAAGATGGACTTGGACGTGGACGTTGCCCGCCTGAAGCTCATGAAGGCCAGCCATCAGAGCCAGCAGTTCCGTCTGGAGGACAATCTGCTCAGGCATTTCCCCGAACAGATCCGGCAGAACGAGAGCTTCGTGGAGGGCTTCACCGCCGATATGCAGACGCTCGCCGGGCATCCGCACCCCGTGGACGGCTTTGCGGGCATGGAGGTCAAGGGCGACCTTCTCACCGACAAGGACAACGCAGGCGCTGCCATTCTGGAAGCCTTCAAGGACGCAAAGGGCATGGAGCCCGTTCCCATCGGCAGCTATCGGGGCTTTGCCATGTCCCTGACCGTGGAGGACTTCGGGCGGGACTTTATTCTTACCCTCAAGGGCAAAATGAACCACCGCGTGACGCTGGGCAAGGACGCGCGGGGCAACCTCACCCGCATTGACAACGCCCTGAACGCCATGCCGGACAGATTGCAGAATGTCCGAAACACGCTGGACGCGCTCACCGCGCAGATGGAGACGGCAAAGGCGGAGCTGGGCAAGCCCTTCCCCCAGGAGGATGAGCTGCGGACAAAATCCGCGCGGCTTGCGGAGCTGAACGCCGAGCTGAACATCGACGACCGCACGCCCATGGAGCAGATGGCGGAGGACGCGCCCGCCGTGCAGAGCGCAAAGGCGGAGCGTCCCTCCGTGCTGGCAAAGCTGAAAGCGCCGCTGTCCCAGCCCTGCGCCGAGGACAAAAACAAACACAGGAACAAGGCGGAGCGATAAAAAACGGCGGCTTCAGCGAAATTCATTCTTCGTCGGAGCCGCTGTATGACAGTTCACAGAAAGGAAGAATGCACCAATATGAAGGATATTCCCGTTTACAGATTTCCCGCCGAGCACGCCCGTGAAAACGGCGAGCTGGAGCTTTACCGCGCCTCCAACAAGGCCAATGCCGCCTGCAAGGAGGCCATTGAGAAGGCGATCTCCGAGCATTATTGCGATAACGTCCTGCACAGGGAAGCCGTCGCGCAGGTGGCGGAGCAGTTCGGGCATGAGCGCATCTTGTATGTGCTGGCGATTACCATTCGGCAGAAGGATTGGGATGGGCGGTTCTCAGCGGACAACAAGCAATGGGCAAAGACCGTTCCCGTTTCGGAGAACCCCGACGCATGGGGGACGGATCGGAACTGCTATCTGGCGGTCAACAGCCACAGCGGGCTGGTTGACCTGTTTACCACGCTGGCACGGGAGGACGCAAGGGCGCATGAGCGCAAGCCCTCGGTGCTCGGCAGACTGAAAAGCAGACCGCCCAAAGCGGCGGAGGCCGTCAAAAAGACAAAGGAGCCGTCCCTGTGAGCGCGCAGTTCATGCGTCGGAGTATCCGCATCTCCGTTCGCCTGACGGAGGAGGAGCATCGGCTGCTGAAGGAAAAGATGGCGCGGATCGGCGTTACCAATCAGGAGGCGTTCCTGCGGAAGATGGCGCTGGACGGGCTGGTGATCAGGCTGGATTTGCCGGAGCTGAAGCAGATGATCTCGCTTCTGCGCTACACGAGCAACAACATCAATCAGATCGCCAAACGGCTCAACGAGAGCGGCAGAGCCTACGACACCGACCTTGCGGAGATTCTGGAAAAGCAGAAGCAGCTATGGGGACTTGCCAACAAAATTCTTATGAAGCTGTCCACCATTCAGTGAGCAGGCAGAAATATACGATAAGCCCATGCTGCCGGCATCCTTGTTTTAGGGCAGCTCTTTCTGTATAATGAAATCAAAAAGGACGGAAAACGACTATGAAATTCATTTTGAAACTGCTGCTTGCGCCCCTTATGCTGGTTTTGTGGATCGTGGAATGGGCGCTCACGCTGGCGCTCAAGGCTTCCGCCGTGGTCTGCGTCATCGCCTCCGCCCTGTTTCTGCTTTCAGGTGTTTTTTATTTTGTGGACGGCAACGTGCAGAACGGCTGCATCTGTCTGGGCATTGCGTTTCTGCTGTCACCCTACGGACTGCACTATTTGGCGGTGAAGCTCACAGCGCGGTTTATCGGTATGAGAATGCTGCTCAAGGAGCGAATCTACGGATAAACGGAATATGCGGAATGTGAAAAGGCGCAGACTCCCTCCTGCGTCTTTTTACATGGAGGGAATATGGCTACCACACGAATCATACCCATGCACTTAAATAAGGGCAAGACGCTGGCGCAGTGCCTTGCCGACCGGACGGAGTACGGCATGAACCCGGATAAGACTGAGGGCGGCGCGCTGATCTCCGCGTTCGCCTGCGAGCCGGAGACCGCCGTTTCCGAATTTGCCCTGTCCAAGCGGGAGTACCGGGAGCTGACCGGACGGGTGCAGGAAAGCGACGTCATCGCCTATCAGGTACGGCAGTCCTTTAAGCCGGGAGAGGTTACGCCGGAGGAGGCCAACCGCATAGGATATGAATTTGCCAAACGCTTCCTAAAGGGCCGGCACGCTTTCCTCGTCTGCACCCACACCGACAAAAAGCACATTCACAACCACATCTACTGGAACTCCACGGCTTTGGACTGTACGCGGAAGTTCAAGAACTTCATAGGCAGCTACCGCGCTGTCCGCAGGCTGTCCGACCTGATCTGCGCCGAGCACCGGCTGTCCGTGGTGGAGAATCCACAGAAACACGGGCTGAGCTACAACAAATGGCGCGGCGGTCACGACAAGCTCTCCAACCGCGATCTTCTGCGCATGGCGATAGACGCTGCGCTTGAAAAAAAGCCTAAGGACTTCGACGCGCTTTTAGCCCTTTTGAAATCCTCCGGCTATTCCGTTGCCCGAAAGGGCAGGCTGTCGCTGCGGCACGAAAACCAGAAACAGAGCATCCGTCTGGATTCCCTGGGCGAGGGATATTCCGAGCAGGAGCTTCGCGCGGTTCTCGCAGGAGGCAGAACGCACAAGCCCTTCGTCAGGAAAAAATATCCGAAGCGCAGGGAGCGCGCCACGCTGATTGCCGATATTGAGGCGAAGCTCAATTCGGGAAAAGGCTACCGCTACGATCAGGCGATGAAGGTGGTAAAGCTCAAGCAGATGGCAAAGACGCTGATATATCTGGAGGAAAAGGGCTTTGCCGACTTTGATGCGCTGGCCGACGCCGCCGCCGATGCGGAGAAGCGGTTCTATGATTTGAAGGCGGCCATAAAGGCGGCGGAAGCGCGGATGAGCGAGATACAGACCCTGCGGACGCACATCATGAACTATTCCAGAACCCGCAGCGTTTACACCGGCTACCGCAAGGCGGGGTACTCGAAAAAATACCTTGCGGAGCATGAGGGGGATATCCTCATCCACAAGGCGGCGAAGAAAGCCTTTGATGCGTTCGGCCTTAAAAAGCTGCCCACGGTCAGGAGCCTGAACGAGGAATTTGCAAGGCTCATGGCAGAGAAAAAGGCGGCCTACGCCGAGTACCACCGGGCGCAGGAGCAGATGCGGGAGCTTCTGATCCACAAGGCGAACGCCGCCTATCTGCTGGGGCTGGATGAACAGAACCGGCAGACCACCGAGCGGCAGCGGGAGGAAAAATAGCGATGGCACATCGCGCAGCCACAGATGAAATCTGTGTTACAGGGGGTATGGGGAACGCCCCATCAAGCAAAAGGCGGGGACTCGTCAGAGTCTCCGCCTGCTGTCTTTTGGCTCCAAAAGACCTTGCTTGCCAACGCTATGGCTGCTCTTTGTGTAATTGTTCAGTGCCCAAAAGCCGTAGCCGGTGGATTGCGTTCTTGGCTAATATTATCGAAGGTGGCTTCCGTCTTGGCTCTCTCATCATGTTTCGCTATAATTAGCTCTAAACCGCATCCGCATTTTGCAACATCGTTGCTAAACCAGTTTACCTTTTTAGTAGACCTTATTTGTGTTTACAAATGGTCTGGCGGCTTATCTCCGTTTCATTGCGGCCTTAACAGTTAATCTTAAAACAAGGTGTTGCCGCAGAGTTTTACTTCTGCAACAACACCTTGTTTTACACGGTTTTTTCAGACGTTGTCGGAATCCCATCTGAACGAAAGGATGCTGACAGTAATGCAAACCACAATGATGGCAAGCAGTACAAGGATTTGCGTTCCGAAGTTCAACAGGGATTTTCCAGCCCATGCTCCCTTCATCATTTCAACAGCGTGGGTCAGGGGTATGAATTTAGCAATGCTCTGGACAGTATCCGGCATGGTCTCGATTGGGATCGTCGCACCGGAAAGGAAGAGCATAGGGAAATAAACAACATTTGCTATCGCCGTTGCTGCCTTTGAATTGTCGATTACGCTGGCGATCACAAAGCCCATGGAAAAGATGCAGAGCACACCAAGCAAAAAAGCAATCGCCACATTCAGTAGATTCGCAGGCAAGGCCGCCGAATATCTCAGTCTGGCGATAATCACAAGCAGTATGGCTCCAATAACCGTCATCAGCAGATTGACAACAATCTGGGCAACAATAATCTGAGCCGGGGTTGTCGGTGTTGCTTTGAATCTCTTCAATATCTTTTTTTCCCGGTAACTGGTCAGCGACAGCGGCAGGGACATGATGCCTGTCACACAGAAAATCATGCAGATGTAGGCGGGAAGCGATGCATCTACCGTTCCGAGTCCGTCGAACATTGGCGTAGGATTGTTACCGTAGATTTCTCCGAATAGTATGAGGAAAAGAGGCGGGAAAATCAAGGTAAAGAAGATGGTTATAAAGTTTCTGAAAAAACATTTGAACTCAATATTGATCCATTGCAGTTGAGACTTCATCCCTTCTTCACCTTCTTTCCGCCGTTCTTCTTTGCAGCTTCTTCTGCAGCACTGTCCTCCAGAGATTCTCCAGCGTATTTGAAGAAGATGTCCTCCATACTCGGTCGCTTTACTTCGATATGCCGTATCACCGCACCGTTCTTTTCTGTGAAGCCGTACAGCCTTGACAGGATTAGCTCAGCGTTGCCCTCAACAAAGTATTTGTTTCCGTCTTTTTTGCAGTCTGTCGTTTCCCCCCAGCCACCTATGGTATTCGGATTCAACTCCTTACCACATTCAAAGGAAATTATATCCGGCACACCGGCGTTCTCAATCAGGTTCGACAAAGAATCCAGCGCGGCAATCTCGCCCTGTCTTACAATGGCAACACGGTCACACAGATATTCCACTTCTTCCATAAAGTGCGTGGTCATAAAGACTGTGATGCCTCTTGTCTTCAGGCTTTTGATTTTTTCCCAAATATCCCTTCTAGACTTTGGATCCAGTCCCGTTGTGATTTCATCTAAGAACACAATCTCGGGATTAGCCATCAGCGCAAGGATAATCGACAACTTTTGACGTTGTCCGCCGGACAACTTGCCGATGTAGGAGTTCTTCTTCTCTGTCAGATCAAACTCCGCCAGCAGATCGTCAAAATTGGCGGCGATTGGATAGAAGCTGGCAAAAAGTTTTCCAATCTCGTTTACTTTTACCTTGTCAGGATAGGTCGTTTCCTGAAGCTGTACACCAATTCTTTTATACAGCTCAGTTCTATTGTGCTTTGGGTCAACACCCAAAACACTTATAGTGCCTTTGTATTTGGTACGAAGTCCTTCGATGCATTCTATGATAGTGGTCTTTCCGGCACCGTTTGCACCGATCATCCCGAAGATTTCCCCTTTTTCAACGTGAAAGGAAACACCCTTTACTGCGTGTTTGTCCTTGTATCGGACATCCAATCCTTCAACGGTTACAGCCATACCTGTCTCTCCTTTATGATTAGTAGCTTTTTTTGACTCACTCCAAAGACATGTGCTACGCTAAAGCAGACGCTTTGGAAGGGTATATTCATCCTGCCACATAGGGAGTTCCAGAAAGCCCCCATTGCAGATTTGATAAGCTTCGGAAACGCCTTTTCGCTGTCTGCACTTTTATCTGTTCCGTTGCGTGCATAAAGGTATATCCGAACAATTTTATTGTACCATACTCTGCACCTTTCTGCAACTTTTCTATGTGTCATTCAAGACAATTGCATGAGTTACAAATTTATGAACATCTTATGAAAATGGCGTCGTTTCGATGCCCTATGCTTGAGAGTATTTGTGGAAATACGAACTAAGCACACGCCGCATAGCCAACGGAACGGTACGCAGACCGTTTTCTGCGGTTGCTTTTACCTTTCTGTTCACAAAATATTTACTCATGCAATTGTCGTTTGTGTCATTGCCGTGGTACCTACTTTTTCAGATAAAAGATGACGTACATTTCATGACAGATGATAGCAGGAATAATGCTATTTGTTATCACAATCATCAAACAACCTGCGAACGAAATCGCTAGTGCACCGACTGCCATGGCAACAGCCTGATTCACTTTTTGTGTACACACAACCTGCTCGATTATAAACAGGGCTGCAACAATCATCATCATTACCGGAAGCGGAATCCAGTCAAATCTCTTGAGAAGCACAAAAAAGATAATACATCTAAAGAAAAGCTCCTCAAACAGTGCTGCGCTTGTTGGATACAGCATTCTCATTTTTTTAGGAAGATTAAAAGACACTTTAACCCAATTGATTTCGCTAATTACTCTGTACCAATTCACATCGCTTTTAAGCAGGGAGCAGACTAAGAGCAGAACTGATGATACCTCCAACTGAAGAATAAATCCAGCAAGCGTAAAGAGAATAGTATCAGATATATGAATCGGAATCAACAAGTCTAGTGGATTTATTCCGTATATCACGCTGCCAAGAACAATTCCAAGGAGACCTTCAAGCAGATAACTGAGCCAGATGATATAAAACCTGATTTTATCCTGAGGCGCACGACAATGGCTCATCATACGCAGGGAGAGCTTGTTGACCGTTCTGCTTTTTGCAAGTGCTTCCACTGATCTGCCCCAGACTGCGGAGAACAGAGTAGCTGCAATCAGGAAAACGGCAAGATCAAAATATTTATTCATTCTTTCTCCTCCTGCCCAGTATTTCCGCTCGCTCAGGCTTGCGAAGCCACAGGAGGGTATAATTTTGAACACAGTGCGCAATAACGGGAATCAGTATATTATAATCAAACAGAAGATAGAGGAGAACAAAAACGCATCCGCTAAACATCTTCTGAATAAGTGCGAACAATCCCCATTGTACGTGATTCAGTGCAAAAACAGATATAGCAATTACCACGATAGCCACCGTCGGGAATTCCAGTCCAAAAAGAATGTTTATAACCGCAGTTCTAAAAACCAGCTCTTCCAGAATCACAAACACTCCGATGAACACGACATCCCACATATCAACTTTCTGGGTATCACTATAGACCGAATGAACGGAGAGCTTGAAAACCCATTGTCTTGTGAAAAAAAGCGTCAGCAAAACACCAGCAAGATATTCAATGCAGATGCATACTATGCCTAAGACGATCGCTGTCAGAATTCCCAATACATCCAGTCGTATGCGAACCCATTCCAGATGTACAATTCTGGTAAGAATTGCGACGGTGAGGATAGTACTGTATGAGATAATCAATCCCAGATAGCTTGTGCTTATTTTTTTCCTCTTTATCGCTCCGGAAAGGAAATAAGATACATTCACGCCTAATCCAATCGGTAAGCACAGCATTGCCAAAACCATAGCCGTTTTAAGGGACTGGATGGGGTAAGCCATTTTTTATTCCTCCAAATTCTTGCATACGGGGGTGGTTGCTGTACGGGAAACTTGGCAAACACATCTGAACCAGTTCTGGAAAAAAAGTTCTGACAACTTTCCATCCCTTATTGTGAACTTCAGGAGGAGTAATATCTAGATAAACTCCGTATTCGGATTTCTTTCTTAATTTAGACAGAATATCGGATATTTCTTCTTCTGCAGAGCCGCTCTCCTGCGATTCCAGTGCACTTAATAGCACCTTATCCTTACACCAAGTATAGAAGAACTCTTTTTTTTCTTGATAGTTTTCCGTGCTTGCCCAAAGAGAAACATTGGTATCAAGGTTGTTAAAATTGTTATTTGTCACCTTCTTCAGATACAGATGTGGCATCAGAAGAGGACCGTTGGTTGCAAGATAATAAATTGCGAGTGCTTCCAGCAGGGCTTTGTATAATGCCTTGATAGGACTCAGATCCGTCTGACAGCCAACGACAACAGCGGGTCTTTTGCCGTTGTTGCTCAAAAGGGCAACACCCACGGAATAACCAGGCATATCCGGTAACGAGTATTCAAACGGGAATACTTCACAGTCAATGTCCCCGACAATACTGTCAATCAGATCTAGAAGGTTTTCATTATCAACAATAATTCTCCTTGCGTAGGTTTTCGCATACCAGCCGATACAGAAAGCGTCTGCTTCGACCGACTCCATCAGAGCCGATTTTAGAGCGTTCTTCAGCGTGGCATGGGCTGCGGTACCCTTTGAGAAACCTGGAGAAAAAAGCATTTCGCCCGTCGCATTCTTAAAGCCGGTAAACATAAGTTGCGCTGGGATATATATATATCTGTCCTTGTCGAAAACACTTGAACATTTGATCCAACTTATTGGATCATCCTTTGTGATCGGGCGTATGGGTGTATTGGATGCTAGTTTTTTGTAGTCTTCATCCGAATACATCATCATATATTTCCAAGGCATGGATTCCCCATAATCCTGGATAGTGTTGTAGCTGGCTCGCACTTGCTTATCCTGATAGTATCCATTTGCAAGCAGCAACGCATAACGCTCAATGCCTTCGCCTAGAAGGCGTACCATTGCTTCTTCAAAATGTACTCCATATCCAGACAAGTGGTGGTTTATCTCTGCACACTCATCAATGACGGCCTTCTGATATGCCGGCATATTTGCGGTACACACTGATATTTTGGGAGTGTATTTCCCTTGCGATGACGTTAGAATCTGCGATTCCATTATGCCATAGTGCTGCCCGCAAAGGGTTAAAAACTTATTCTTCAGAACCGTATTGGACGGATAATATTTCAACATCATTTTATCCCCTTTATATCAATTCTATTTTTTCAAGAATCGTATCAACCAGCTTTTTGCTTGAAGTGTACATTTCATCAATCTGCGCCTTGGCAATTGTCCCGCAGGCAGGACAGTACGGAACCCTCAAAATATCCTCAACCTGAAGCTCCATAACCGGAACGTAGGTATTCAGAGCTCGACCTGCAAATTTTGATTTCCCTATTGCGCTGATTGTAAGTCCCTCAAAAATGGCGGTTGAAACGGCAGACGAAAGAAGGGGGGTGTAATAAACCGCATTCTTATTAATCTTTTTGCTTCTTGTTGAATCAATAAACCTTCTGTAAACCGGATGATCCTGTATTCTGGCGAATATTCTCTGTTCCATGCACTCAAAGCAACCTGTTTCCGGAGGCTTAATCGTAAACACCGATGTGAACGGGCCGTCCAGCAGCGCCATGGAAAGAGGCTTGCTCAGTTCAATCAAAGCTCTATTGAGACTCCTCATAAAGCTGACATTTAGTTTGCCAACTCCACCAACAATACAGCAGTAGGGAGCAATGATATCGCAGATTTTTGCCAAGTCATTCTTTGTCGTGCAACCGTCAAATCGTGTAACCACATCAGAATTGAGAATGACCGAATATTCCTCGTCCGTCAGTATATGAATCGGCAGTGAAACGGATTCGCACAGCCTGGCTGCCTCTTTCTTTATGATGACGTTGTCGCTGAAAAACAAGATCGGATTCAGGTATACATCATTCTGCAATCCAACGGCTTCATAAGTGCCGTTGATCAAATCATGCAGCAGTTGTGTGGTATTGCTTCTCTCGGCATCAACAATATAGCACTGTTCCTTGAGTCCTGTTACCATACTCAATATTCCTTCCTTTTCGGCTGAAGAAATACTGTATTTTTGCATATACTCATCAAAATCCACTGCCTTTCCAGCATCCAGATCGCTGAAGGCGGCAAAAACCAGATCCTTGACGGCTTCACTTTCTGCTTCAAGGGAAAGAATTGCTTCCTCATAATTCCATACACCTTTTCTAATGCGGATTTCATTGACCTGATTGTTGAAAACAACAGCACTGTCGGATAATGCGTAACGAATGATCGACATAACAGCTCCTCCTTTTATTTACCAATAATCGTAACGTTTACTATATTCTTGGTCAGTCCATCGATTTCTAAAAAGTTTTCGCACTTATACTTCTCAAAACCACCAATGTCGCAGGACGCAATCCCTTCAGCCGTGCATGTCAGTTGAATGTTCTCTGAAATCTGACCAACCTCGACCATAGCAAAATCGTAAGCCATGTCCGAGTATTTTCTTGAATTGTTGTAAAGAGAATAAACATAGAAAATAATAACATTGATTTTTTTCTGCTCAATATTTATGCCCCATTCGGCAACGTGGTTTATATCATCTTCCAGGTTGCCGTCAAGCTTTTTCACCAGTCTTATGGAATGCTCAAGGGGAAGATAATAATAGACGCCATCATCGACATCGTTTACATTTCTCAGCACCATATACAGCGTAATCGGGAATAGTCCGCCGCCCGACGGTGCCGATCTTAGCGTAGCATTGCAATTGTCACCAAGCGTATTCAGCGCCAGTGGATCTTTTTCTCCTGACTGCAGAGTCAACTCTCCTGTGACTCCATCTGCGTAATACAGAATTGTTGACAAGTCTTCGATTGTCATTGCCGCGTCTGTCATTTTCCGTATGCTGCGGCGGGCGCGGATGGCTGTGCCCAAGGGCATTTTGATATGTTTGTATTTTGGCAGCTGTATTGTCAAATTCTTGTGCTCAAGTTCTTCTTTTTCCGCCAGTATGCGCTGAACTATGCTGCCTCGAACCGAAAAGGAAGAGTAGCCCATTACACCGTAAGACAGCCCCATATCCATGGAGCTTCTTTTTCTATTCATCAAATAAGTTTCGCTGAGAAAATGTGTCTTAGCAAGCAGGCTACTTGAATAGCACGCCTCCGGTATTTTTACCACTGTTGTGTCAATATAGTTTGATATAGCGATATTGCTTGTGAAATCATATATTGCAAGCAGTCCCGGAGTTTCATTCTCCTGAAACTCCTCCAATGTCATTTTCTTTTTCTTTTGCATTACGAATTCTCCTCGTATATAAGTTTCATAGTTAAGGCAAAAACCGCACAATTGAAAAATGTGTGGCGGAATAGCCAACTAGCAGCAAAATAGCTAACGCTCCTCAGGTATTTTGCTCGCAGAGGCATGCTGAACTAGATTGCCAACCAGGGTCTGTCGGACAAAGTCAAATTTGCCAGCACAAACAGGATAATGATGTTTCTCTTCCCGTGGTTTTCCGGCAAGCCTTTTCGATTTAACTACTTGGTCGCTCTTCAAATATCAGATCAATCTCTTTAATATGACCATACCCATCCATCAATACAGGAATCCAGCCGATGTAGCGGAGACCTTTCTCTGCTGATTTGTTGATGACCCTATGGTGATCATCAAAAGCCACTTTTGCCCCTCCCGCCGAAGTGACGCAGATGACCCTTTCAAAAACATACTTTTCCATAAATCTCTCCTTTCTACCGTTTTTTATAGCTGTGGAGATCAAATTCTCTTCTGAAATGAACCTCCCAAATCGGCAGTCTTCTGATACAGCCTCTGTTTGTCGTACTGACCGATCTTTTCTGATTCCAGTAATTCCAATAATTAAGTACTTTCTTTTTCTCTTCTTCCAACAAGCAGGACAGGACATCCTGAACAATTTCGTATATGCAGATCGGCTGCTCGTCCGTTAATGACAAACCTCCTTCCAGTTTGATACTGAGGCAACCTCCCCTGCAGGATGTTCTGTACGGGCAGCTTGCGCATCTCCCTTCCAATCTGTCGATTCTTATAGAATCCAGCAGATCGTCATATTTTTTTCTAAGTGACAGGATATTGTCGTATGATGAATAAGTTTCAGTGGGCATTTCAAAGTAATGAGGTAGAACCGGACATCCGATAAGCGTAAGATCCGGATTCAGCGCCACATAAGCTTTTGAGCCAGCACCGCACGGCTTCGTTAAATGGATATTCAACACATCTTCGTCAAAAACAATTGGCTTACGTTTTACTTCCAGAATGTCATATTTGTCCAGTACAACACGAGTAATCGTGTTCAGAAGCACTGTAAATGTCTCTTTATTTGTGTTGTATCCCGTCCCTTTGTATACTCTGTACACGGGTGTATATCTGATAAAAGCGGCATTATTCGCATACGCGTAGTCCGCCAGATTGTTTACTTCTTGGATGTTATGATTCGAAACTGTCATTCCTAAGCCGAACATAGCATTGTTCTCCTTCAGAAGTTCCACGGATTTCTTGACTCTTTCCAGTCCATCTATTCCCGTTAGTTTTCTATATTTCTCCGCATCCAGCGTGTGCAAACTGACTCTTGTAATCACATTTTTATTTCTGATAAGCGCTGTATATTCTTTATCAATCGTTAGTCCATTGGTAGTTACATTAATTAAAAAACCTCTTTGTGCAGCGTACCTGATAACATCAAACAATTCATCATACAAAAAAGGTTCGCCGCCAGACAGCGACAAGTAACGATACCCGTTTTCATGCAGTTCGTCTAGGAACTCATTAATCGTTGCAATATGCAGCTTTTTACAAATGCCGTTCTGATTCCATGCGCCGCAGAAGGAGCACTGCATATTACAACTGTCTGTTAAAAAGAACTCAGCATTCATATACGCTACCTCATAGTATTGAGAGTCGCCCGTATTCGCTTGTTTATACAGGCGACCCTCACTGTCATTTACCACGCACAAGTGGATAACGTGGCAGTGGTGCAAGTCGCACAGTAAGTACAGCCGCTGGGAGTCATAACAATAGCCGTCCGACCGACAGAAGTTGCACCGATCTTACCGAAAAACCTCAACATGTCGCTGTCATTTACCACGCAGAAGTGCAAGTCGTGGTAGTGGTGCAAGTTGCACAGCAAGTACATCCGCCGGGAGTCATAATAATAGCCGTCCGACCGACAGAAGTTGCACCTACCTTACTGGAAAACCTCAACATATCAGTACCCTCCTTTCATGAAAATTAATCAATGCAGAAAAGCTGCAATGACTGATATGAAAATGATCGCAAAGCGGTCTCAATGCATATTTATGCAGCATGTGGCTTTGCGGAGTGTGCATAAAAGCACAGAACGACGTACTTAACCTTCACGCAATTTATGTAGAAAAACGGCTAATTCATTCTCTTGTAGGAACTATTCACCATTTTTCAACAATAGTATACATAAAATCGAGTGCGAAGTCAATGTATAAATATGCATTATATCACGAATATATAAATATATTATTCACGACGAGCGACCCTTTCATTCCCTTAGCAACTTATAGAACACTGAGCAACTTACGCCGATCCACTTAGCTATATTGGTATTGCTGGTGAAACGGAATTTGAAGGCCGGAGTCATGGAAACGGGTTGCCGGCAAAAGCAAAGGAAGGCGTTCCGTAGGGAGGACGGCATCCGTTCCCTCTGTTGGTTTGCTCTGAGACTTCCACGTACTCTCTCCACAGCAACT
>ENA-USUG01000951-USUG01000951.1-human-gut-metagenome-genome-assembly--contig:-NODE-951-length-50206-cov-8.863712_pt1 | contig 50206 bp, 45 predicted proteins | sample MGYA00250059_ERZ773394 | MGnify/ENA primary metagenome ERZ773394 (study PRJEB29103, sample SAMN06111957) | human gut metagenome | biome: human gut; feature: ankylosing spondylitis patient; material... | reverse complement strand
ATGTAGATTCAACCGGATATTCTTTCTTTAAAATTTCTACTGCGGAATCAATAAGCTTCTCTCTTTGCTCATTCTCCACAATACCTCCAAACGTTGGCATTTTGCCTCTTGATGCAAGATATCCCCTGGCAAACTTATGATAATTTTCAATTGTCAATCTTCTGCTTATATTTTCTATCCCCTTCATATACTCTACCAAGGCTCCATTAAAAGTCACAAGTAATACTTTATCGTTTCCCGGCAAATTAGCAAGATTAATAGCTCTTAGCAGTGCTATCGTTGTTTTTCCACTTCCTGCAGTACCTAATACTACAAAGTGTCCCCTATCTCGAATTCCTAACACTTCAACTTGTTTACCTTTTGGCTGTATAATCATGTACCTCTCTCCTTATTTTGCATTATGCAATCTAAATTTATTGTTCCAACAAATTATATATCGAATATTGCGGTGCTCAAACCTTACATTATGAGTGAGTTGGTCCATTGTCGTTTATCGTCTCTAAAAACTGCTACCATATCTTTATCTCCTCATAATTTGAATGCCCGCCGAGTCAGAACATTTGTTTGTTGATTTTACCACATAAATTTTAATTTTACAACAATTAATTTCTTCACACTTTCCCCAAACGTATCCGGTCTCTCCCTATCAAAAACCTCATTACACGTCATCACGGTAACCAGATTCTCCGTCTCACTCAGATTCACAATCTTATGCGTCCACCCCGGAATCATATAAACCGCCTCGATCTTATCCCCACTGACCTCGAACTCCACTGTCTCCCCGGTATTAATATTCCGCTCCTGGATCAGTCCATGCCCTGATACAACAATAAAAAGTTCCCACTTACTGTTATGCCAATGCTGTCCCTTCGTGATTCCCGGCTTACTGATATTGATGGAGACCTGTCCGCAATCCTGCGTATGCACAAGTTCCGTAAACGAACCACGCGCATCCACGTTCATTTTCAGAGGATACGCGAACTTGTTCTTCGGCAGATAGGTCAAATACAGGCTGAAAAGTTTCTTTGCAAACGATTCATCCGGCATCTTCGGCATTATAAGTGTCTGCGGCTGTGTCTTGAACTGCTCCAACAGATCCACAATTTCGCCGAGCGTCACCTTATGCGTCACCAGTACACAGCAATACTGCCCCTGCGCATCCAAAAGCGTCTCTACACCGTCAAACGTACAATTTTTAATGGGATCAGACCCCAATGACCCAAGTTACATCGTCCTGTGAATTCCACCATTCTTTGATAAAGTCCGTTTTATCAATATAAAAACAATTGTGCTCACGGAGCGAGGCAAAATCCTGCTTTCCTATGCTGATTGTTTTCATGAATATCCCCCTTTAGGAAATTGAAATCCTATCTACATGCTACACTTATTGTTATAGTATAACAAACTTTTATCATAGATGAAACACAATGTTTTTGCAGGCTGACATTTCAAAATATGTGTGAGTAAATATAGGGAATTTCGAGTTTTTAACTTTTTTTCTTTTGCTTTTCCTGATATGAAATATTACACTATTCTGCCTCTATTTGCTCCAAACAATTTTCGCAAAACGAAACTCCATCCTTGTCATGACTTCCATCCCATTCAGCATTAAACCACTCTCCGCAACGATCACATTGATAGATTTCATTTACATACCCACAATTTACACATGTACCAACTGGTAAAATTTCTTGATTAATACAAATAAAATCTTCCCCACACTCACTACAAGAAATTGCTTCCGCCATATCCTCCTGTGATAAAACTTCACGATAATCTATTAATTCATTCTCAATAAAATCAAACAAAGCATCTACCGCATCATCCACATTTGGCAATTCATCCAATGTAACCGGAACATACAAACCACTTTCTTCATCCATCTCCACTTCAGCATTTTTATAGTTTATATTTTCACAGAAATCAGTTTCCTCCCCCTTACATAATATCTGTAATACACTATCAGATCCTTCCTCTTCAATAATTGTTAAATTATATTTTATATGCAATTCTTTGTTATCAACTTTAGACTGCACCCACAATAAAGGTCCATCATCATCAATTAATGAAATATCTTCCTCCTCCACCTCAATATCCTCTCGAAAACGAAGTTCCTCTATAATAGCAGTAACAAATTCTTCTACACTCTCTTCAAACAATTCACGTATTTCGTCATTTGATCGTATAGTAACACCTGCATCATTTTCTCTACATTCATGATCTGCTTCTTCTAGCATCTGACGTTCCATTTGTTGTTGTCTCTCGATCTGTTCTTTTTCTTCTTTTGATAAAACCAATTTGCTTTGTTTCTTTAAAGCCTCCATTAAATTGCTTTCCAATTTTTCCGCCAAATCTTTCATTGTATGATATGCCGACCTGTCAATGAGTTTATTGTGCATTACATGATTTCGATCTTTCGAAAACAAATTAAAATTTTCAACAAAATCTGCTGGTAAATATTTTGAGAAATGCTCTTTCCAAAGATTCACATCTTCCACCCTCTGTTTTTCCAGCAATTCTTTAAGTTTACTATCGACACACTTCTGAACTCCATTAATCAGTCCGCTTATTTCATCATTATATACCGGATTCCACTTATAACGAATCAATGTTAATATCCTGCCAAGATCGTCAATATCAATAGCCAGCAAACGATCATCAACATTATTAAATGAACGAATTTTTGTTTTATATTCTTTTAGTCTTGCTTTGTGTTTTTCCTTTATATCATATGGAACCAACAATTCCCACCACTTAGTACCATATTGCTTAACCATTACTTCGTTTATTAATTCTCTCAATAAATTTTCTATCTTATAAATCTTCGCATACAAATCAAATGATAAACATTCTGAATCTTTATCTATAAGCCATATAATATCTTCCCAATCTTTCACAATGCTTTTCTTGATGCCAAGTTTTAACTTTTCCAAAAAGTCATTCATTAATTCAACATTATACGTATCCGATTGTATCGTAATTTCTAACTGTTTTGCATCATTATAAGTTCCAAATAAAAAATGAATTCCCCAATTATCCGACTTATCCATTGAAACACTATTGAAATTAATAAAAAAATGATTCTCTTCATCATCTAATTCACGGACTGGGTTTTCCTTGTCCTTCATTTCATCCGGAGTCAACATAATATTTTTTATTAGCCCTGCATTACACAAATCCTCAAATATTTTGTTGACATATTCTTCATGTTCTATCTCTTTTTTGTCTTCTGCGGCTATAAATTTTACTAATAATCCCATTTAAATGTCTCCATTTAATCTTTTAAAGTCAAACGCCTATAAACATACACTTTTTTCCATTCTTCTCAAGCCCATCCATAATAGCCTTTGGGATGTCAGGTTCTTTTGGATGCTCTCGATAATAAATATGTTTGAGTATCTGACGATATGGATCCAATGTTTTATCCTGACAATATATCCATTCCTTTATCATTTCCAAAAAATCATTCTCATCTGCACTATTCCAAAGTGCTACCAGCACTTGTTGCAGACTACAAAACAATGAAGTAATCGTTTGTTTTCTTGCCCTTACCATAGTGTCACACTCTATCTTTCTCAAATAATCTCATGATATACTGGCTAATATCTATGTAATCAAGTGCCTGCTCCGTAAACTCAAAGCTCATGCCATCCTTATCATTTTCAAACTTCTTAAAAATTTTAATTGTACCTTCCTCTGTATATATTTTTAAATTTTGTAAATTTCGACACACCTTCTCTCTTCTGTCTACGTTTACATACTGTCTACCACACGCCAAAATATGACTTTTGGGAATTCTTAACGGGAAAAAATTCTGATATAAGCAAACCGCTTCGTGAAACAACTTTAATTCAGTTAGAGGCAATGAATAATATCCTCTTAAAAATACATTCGGCATTATGCATTGTTTATCAAACAATACTGATAAAGGATAGTCTTTGTAGGCAAACTTCTCCATTGGATCATCCAAAAAATCCTTTACCAGATGCACAATATTTCTTATTTTAGTTGTCGAATAATGATATAAAACTCCTAACTTAGCATACGACAGATTTTTTTCACTCATATATTTATAAAAAATTTCCCAATAAACATGTGACTCTGATTCAAAGTATAAATCAAATAAATCCTGCAAACAATTATGCAACTCAATATATTCTTCCATTAGTTATATTGTTTCTCCCTCATCTTGATAAAACTATTATACTAGCTTTTCCAGACCACTCCAAGTCCATTACAGTGCACAAATTATTCACATTTTTATTGATGTAGTCATAATTATGCTCCTGATCATAGTGAATAGCAAAAGTTGAGACTTAACTTTTTATACTGCTGTAGTATTTATGACTATTATTACAGAAATTCGTGGTACAGTAAAGGTACTCGGGTTGCACCGTTTACACTTCAAAAACATTATTACATTTCTTTTTTCATATGGTTAATATATGCTTCTACACCAACAGCTGTTTTTAAATCATACATCTGATTCATTTTTGCAAAATAATTTGAAATAATTTCTTCATCCATTTGGTTTCTACTTGCATCATCCTCTGCCAGACCTTTTCTGGCAACAATCCATGGCTCCTCAAGATGTGTTAAATCTTTTAAAAACCATGCATTATATATTCCAAATGTATTCATTACAAAATCAGTAACTGTTTTTTCCTCTTCTGAAAGCAGTTCACTTATATAATCCTTCGACAAATTGAGTTTTATTTCTTGTTTACCAAACTCTCTATATTTTTCATAAACAGATGGAAAAACCGGTCCAAATTTCCACGCTTCACATGGTTCCAATATAAAAGATTCACCTTCAAATATTTTGCTTATCGCCTTTACATAATAAAGAATTTTTTGTAATAAAAGATTCGTAATCTCTCTTCCGGAACTTATAATATATAAAGCAATCTTCTCAGCAGAATTATTATATTTCTTTTCTGTCTCGCATTTTTCAATTGCCCTTTTTACCTTATTTACAGCTACCACAGAAACTTCTTTACTATTTGACTCAACATATTGTTTCATCTTCTGCTCATCTCGTAATACTTGAAATAAAATATTTGAATATTTAACTGAAGGTAATTGTCCATCAAGATATCTTGTTATTGTAAGTTCCCCAAACCCCAACAGTTTTGATAAAGGTCTTTTTTCAATATTATACTTTTCAAGAATTTTTTTAATATCAGAAATGGTTATTAATTCTTTTTTCTTTCGAAATTCTTCTTCAATTGCATCCTCATTCCTATCATCTAACCCAGGAATAAAAATTTCTGATTTACACTCATCACATATGCCATAATACTCTTCATACTTAATTTCAATATCTTTAATTATAGTTTTTGCAGGGCGCTTGAAAATATGGTATGAAACTCTTTTACGGCAATTGCTGCATAAAAGTTCTTTCTTTCCCACACTCATTGTTTTTCTCCTTTATTCTCTTTTCAAATTTTTATGTTTTCCATAATTTCTATTTTTGAATACATCAATCTATGAAATTGCTTTCATTATGGCAACCTCACAGATTATATATAATCATCATATTTAATTTTGCCTGATTATACATTTTGAATGTAAAATTCTACTCTTCATCTTCATGAAATGAAATGATAAACATCGGTTTCATGCCATCTGGCCATGTAATCTTTACATATATACAAACATTTTCATAGCTGGAATTTTCAACAAATCTAGGCATCAAGTCTTCTTGGATTTTAAATACATGAACTACATCATTTGGATGATCTTTATTTGTACTTAGTTCACTTTTACTATAGTGTGCTTCTGTAATCTCCAAGAGAATTTCCTTCATCTTAGCATCGTTTACTTTGTATTTTCTGCGAAGTGCAATATTTTTAGCACGATCTCCGGCAAATGTGTAATCAATACCAAGTTCCCCATCTAACACCACTTCATGAAGTCTCTGAGCAATTATCTTGCTCATGGGGCTCACGTACCTCATCTCCTTTCCCCTTTTTTTAATTATATAAATGATACGTTTTTTTGTCAAGTGTATCATTTATGTAATTGAATTTATTTCAATAAATCTCTAATACACAGAAAACTAAACAAGCCGGCGCACCAGCGCCGGCTCCCCTTACCATCTCACTATTCTATTCCATTCTACTCCACCGCAAGCCCTTCCTCCCGGATCACCTGCACCATCTCATCCACATACTTCGCACAAAGCTCATCACTCTGTGCCTCAACCATCACACGGATCACCGGCTCCGTACCGCTCTCACGCAAAAGGATTCTTCCATTCTCACCCAGCGCAGCGGTAATACGCTCTTTTTCTTCCTGCACATGCGCATTTCCTGTAACAGCCGCCTTGTTCTCCACCTTTACATTCTTCAAAAGCTGCGGGTACATCTGCATCCCCTTGCACAGCGTGCCAAGGCTCTGCTTCTTCTCCAGAATCACCTCCATCAGCATCAATGCCGTAAGGATTCCATCTCCGGTCGTCGCATGCTTACTGAAAATGATATGTCCGGACTGCTCTCCGCCGAGCACATATCCGTTGGCAACCATCGCTTCATTGACATACTTATCGCCAACCGTGGTCACACATACCTCGATGCCCTCCCGCTTCATCGCTTTGAACAATCCCATGTTGGACATGATCGTGGCAACCACCGTATTATTCTGCAGGCGGCCACATTCCTTCAGATACTTCCCACATACATACAGGATATAATCCCCGTGTACTTCCATGCCGTTCTCATCCACGGCAATACACCGGTCAGCATCTCCGTCAAACGCAAATCCGCAATCCAGATTCTTCTCCCGGACAAGTCTCTGCAGATTCTCGATATGTGTCGATCCACATCCCATATTGATGTTGGTACCGTCCGGCTCATTGCCAACCACATATGTTTTGGCACCAAGCGCATCAAACACACTCTTTGCAATATTAAACGTACTTCCGTTGGAACAATCCAACCCCACGCGCATCCCATCGTAAGATCTGGTAGCCAGAGAAATCAGATAGCCGATGTAACGGTTCCGTCCGATCGCATAGTCTCGCGCCACACCAACCTTGTCACGCAATGCAAAAGGCAGTTCTCCCATCTCCCCATCTATGTATTTCTCCAGTGCAGCTTCCACCTCTGCTGAAATCTTGTGTCCGTTTCCATCCATGACCTTGATTCCATTGTCATAATATGGATTGTGACTGGCAGAAACCATAATGCCGCAGTCGAAATTTTCTGTACGGACTACATATGCCACACTTGGCGTAGTGGTAACATGCAGCAAAAATGCATCAGCCCCGGATGCCGTAATACCAGCAACCAACGCATACTCAAACATGTAGCTGCTGCGACGTGTGTCCTTTCCGATAATGATCCGTCCCCTGTGATTCTGGTTGTAATACCAGCCCAGATAACGTCCAATTTTATATGCATGATCCGCGGTCAGTACTTTGTTTGCCTCACCGCGAAAGCCGTCTGTTCCGAAATATTTTCCCATTGTGATTCTCTTTTCTCGTATATTCTGTCATGTAAATAAAGGTATATATATCAACATCTGATAAACATTTTTATTGTAAATATTATGGAGAAAATTTATTGTTACTTTTTATTTTCCCTTAATTACGCCTGTAGCAATTGCAAGTCTCCATCCTGCAACTATAATCAATACACAAAGAATTATTGTTCCAAGTATTGATGACACCATAGTATTTTTTACGCAAATATCTACAAACCAGATATTAATTTCTTCCCGTTGCATAAAGTATAACCACAAACAAATTAAAAGTAATGACACCAAAAGTAAATCACTCCACCAGACAATTGGATATTTCTGAAATATAGTTGCATCAGGATCATCTGTAGATTTAAAATTTAAATGCGTCATTTTTCCAACACAAAATAGAAATACATAGATTAAATTAAAAATGCACAATCCCCAAATTAAACCGACCGCTCTAAAACGCATTTGCGACCGCCAAAGGGTGCAAAATGCGCATCTGTCTTTTTGGCATACCTGTTTTTGGGCTTTTTGAGTTTAAAATATCGGATATTTGGCAACAACTGGGTTATCGAACAAAACTTCGAACAACCGGCTTAATGGCATTGCCTCTTGTTCTGCATACTTTTTCTCCCTCTATCCTAGCGCATAAACAATAATTCCAAAAATAATTAATCCCATCGCTACCACTTTCCTTAAGTTTAATTTTTCGCCAAAAATCTTCACTCCAAAAAAAGTAACATAAATATAACTTGTAGCTTCTAAAATTGGTCCCATTGATAAAGGAATTCCTTTATAAGCAATAATTGACAAAAAAGTAGTTCCAACAAACATTATGTAAGCAATAATTACTAACGGATTCATATATTCCTTTATTTTAGAATCATACTGTTTCATGGCTGATTTTTTTAACATTACCTGCGATATCGCACTCACAAAAACACCAAGCAATAATACACAAGCATAAATTAGAACTGTCTTATTCATCTTCTACTTTCCCATCTGCATTCGCATAAATAATAACTCCCACGATAACCAAAATTGCTCCAATCACTTTTCCAACTGTTACTTTCTCATGGAAAAATACAGCTCCCCATATAATTCCCCATATAACAGTAACTGCTTTATTCGCAAATGCCGTTGTCAAGGGTAAACGCTTAATAATCTGCTGCCAGCCAATTGCATAAAAACCAAGTAACAATATAATGATTGCATAATAAAAGCAGAATCGAAAACTTAAAAATGCTTCTCCTGATGCAAGTTTACTACAAATTCCACTCATAGAATAAATCATCAACATAATATGCAATAAAAATAATGTTTTTAATCTCGATTTATCCACCTTTATTCCTCCTGATGGGATGGCAAATACGACTCCAACACTGCGTAGTCGGATCCACTCATCAAAAATGCCCCATATCGACTAGAACTATCTACTATTTCATCCGTTCCTTTCTCTGTTCCCTCTACTCTGACTAAACACTCTGGATGCTCCTTCCTCAATTGATTTAAAACATCTACATCCTCATCGCCAAAAATATAATGTATTGCGGCAACACCCGCTTCATGATAGTCCAACAAATCCGGTTTTTTCCCAAGTGCAACATCAATGACTGCTTTTACAAAATCTACACCCGTTGACAATTGCACCAGATCACTTCCAATACAATCTCCCCCCATACGTCCACCAATTTCAATTAATTTTATATTACCATCCTGATCAATTTTTATCTCTGAATGTGACGCACCATTTACAATCTTTAAACTATCCAATGCATGAAATACTATTTTTTTTACATTTTCCACCACTTCTTCTGAAACAGGTGCAGGCTCTAAATGTCCAGTTTCAATAAAATGAGGTGCTCCTGTAGTATATTTTTTTGTCAATGCCAAAAAATGGTGTTCTCCATGATAAGAGATACATTCCACACTATATTCCTGTCCAGTAACGAATTCTTCCACTAATGCTTTTTTTTCGAACCCCTGCTCTTTTGCTATTTCAATTGCTTCAGACATCCCATTTGACGATAGAAGTTTCGTAATCCCTCTACTTCCAGATCGGTCTATTGGTTTTACAATTACTGGATACTGTAATTGTACTCCCGATAAATCACGAACTGATGATACCAATATACTCTTTGGCGATGGATCTCCATTCTTTTCAAATGCTTCTCTCATCAAATGCTTATTTGTAGAAATCAATGCACATTCCGGCGAATTTCCAACAAGCTCCATAGCATGTGCAACATAATTCACTGTAATTGCAGCTAAATCACTCGCTATACTACAGATGCCATTGATTCCTATCTCTTTACACTTTTCTAATATTTGCTCTTTTTCAACGATACTAATTGGATAGAAATAATCCGCACTCTTTTCCCCTACATCGCCTGCAGCCCATGCAAAAACATGTGTTTCAATTCCCATTGATTTTGCCTTTTCTATCAGCGGCTCTTGCAAATAAGATGCTCCAATAATGGCTAATTTTATCATTTTTTCTCCCATAACTCATCAAAACGCTTCTGTTTTTGTTCCATTTTATAATCTTCAAGATATTTCAAATATGTATATTCCGGCTGATATCCTAAATCATTCTTTGCATTTTCTATATCCATCACAAAACTTGTAAAACCTGCTCCCTCTGGTTTTTCTATAATATCAGATGTATGATTTTGAGGTGAAAAAACCTGTATCATTCCCTCTATCTGCTCCCTCAGTGTTGTCTTCAGCCCTGTACCCGCATTATAAATTCCCCCATCAACTTCTGCATACAATGCCTTAAACATCATCTGACATAAGTCCTTTACATATAAAATATCTTTAAATGCATTAGGATTACCCCACATTTCTATAGGTTCCCCTTTTTCCGCACGATCGATCATATATCTATAAGCAATTACTTTCTTTACTCCATCAACAAAATAATATTTATCTGGATGATATAAATATACATTCGGTAAACGAAATACAAAATTTTTAAGCCCATATTCCTGTTTATAATGTTCCATTGTCTCCACAATCATCGTTTTCGTAATTGCATAAAAAGCATGATCACCTGTATACAATAATTTTCGCGGTAAATTTGGAGATAAAACTTCTCTTTTTCCCCAATAACCTGCCTGTTCAGCCCATGTTTGTGTATAAAGTGCTCTATCCGCATGACATTTTCTTGCATACTCAAGAATCCTGAGTGCACCATTTATATTTGTCTCCACATACGCAAATGGATCATATTGTTTCATATATGCCGGCAAAAGCCCTGCTACATTTACAACTGCATATACATCTTCCATAGGCAACTTATCAAAATCATCTGCTACACATAAGTCAACTTCAATATACTCAATTCCATTTTTAGAAAAGAAATCTGTTTTTCTCCGACCAACTGCAATCACTTCGTATTCTGTTGTATCTAAATTATTTTTACAATAATCTGTAAAATAAGCACCAATATTTCCTGTTGCTCCAAATACAATAATTTTTTTCATCCTAAACCTCTATTTCTTTTCCTCATCGTTAAGAATCTGCCGCACGACATATAATGGTCTATCCTTTGTCTGCATAAAAATATTTCCCACATATATTCCTACAATACCAATAACCATGATAATAATTCCACCTATTAATATATTTGTTGCTATCAAACTTGTCCAGCCAACAGGCACTTGTGCAATAAAATGATAAATAATCAATCCTATGATAAATAAAAAAGCACAAAGGCTCATAATCATTCCAAAACCAACAAATAATTTAAGAATTTTATCTGACTGAGATGTAAGAAGTTCAACAGCCATATTAATCCGTTTCTTTAAACTATAAGAAGACTCTCCTTCGTAACGTTCATCATGTTCTACATCAATCACAGCCTGCCTGAAGCCCAACCATTTTATATACATTACATAGCCTCTATGCTGCTCTCTCATCTTGCAATAATTCTCAATCACATTCTTTTTTACAATACTAAAATTACAGATTGCTCCATCATAATTGCCATCCGTTGCAAAACGATAAACTTTATAAAATTGATTTGCAAGAAAAACTTTCAATGAATTATCTTTTCGTTCTTTTCTCCTTGCAAACACAACATCATATCCTTCCTGCGCTTTTTCATACAATCTTATAATTTCTTCCGGTCTATCCTGCAAATCGCAGTCCATAACTACAATCCACTCACCCGTAGCATAATCAAGCCCTGCCAAAATAGCTTTCATTTGCCCAAAATTTCTCGACAATTCAATTCCCTTTACTTTTCCGTCCACTGCACATATTGTTTCAATTACTTCCCAAGAATTTTGAGGGCAATTATCATTTACAAGTATAATTTCATAATTATCTGTTATTCTTGATAAGGACTCTGCTAATCGGCGATGTAACTCTGGCAATGCTGCCCTACATCCATAAACGGGAATCACTACTGATATATCCATTTTTTCTTCTGCACTTTCTTAAACAACGTTTTATTTATAAAAATTCTTAATTGTTTCAATTACTTTTTCTACATCTTCTGGTTTTAATCCATAATACATCGGCAAACGCATCAAACGTTCACTTTCTTTTGTCGTATATTGATCTTCTCCATGAAAACGTCCAAATTTTCTTCCTGCTGGTGCAGAATGTAATGGAATATAGTGAAAAACACATCCAATGCCATTCTCTTTCATATATGCAATTAACCGTGTTCTTTCCTCTAAATCCTTTGCCTTAATGTAGAACATATGTGCATTATGAACACATCCCTCTGGGATAACAGGAAGTTCTATATTTCCCTTTTCTGCAAGATCTTGCAATCCATTGTAATAATGATTCCATGACTGAAGCCGATCCTCATTAATCTCATCTGCCATTTCCAATTCTGCCCATAAATAAGCTGCATTCAACTCGCTTGGCAAATACGACGATCCATAATTAACCCACGTATACTTGTCTATCTGTCCTCTAAAAAACTTACTTCTATTTGTTCCCTTTTCTCGAAGGACTTCAGCAGCTTCAATCATATCCGCATTTTTAATTAATAATGCACCGCCCTCACCCATGGAATAGTTCTTGGTTTCGTGAAAACTATAGCATCCATAATCACCAATGGTTCCCAATGCTTTGCCTTTATATGTACTCATAACTGCCTGCGCTGCATCCTCTATTACCATTAAATTGTGTCTTCTTGCAATATCCATAATTGCGTCCATTTCACAGGCAACTCCTGCATAATGGACTGGCACAATTGCTTTTGTTTTTTTTGTAATCGCGGCCTCTATTTTAGTTTCATCAATATTCATTGTGTCCGGACGAATATCAACAAAAACAATCTTTGCTCCGCGTAAAACAAATGCATCAGCAGTTGATACAAACGTATATGAAGGCATAATAATTTCATCTCCTGGCTGAATATCGCATAAGAGTGCCGCCATTTCTGTAGCATGTGTACAAGATGTCGTAAGTAATGCCTTTTCTGTTCCTGTTTTTTCTTCTATCCAATTTGAACATTTCATTGTGAATTCACCATCTCCACAAATTTTATGATTATCAATGGCTTTCGCAACATATTCTTTTTCGTTGCCACAATATGGCGGTACATTAAAACTGATCATTTTTCACCTCATAAACATTCATAATACTTAGTAATATATGCTTAATTTATTTTCTTTCATAAAATATAGACTTTTTCTTGTTGTCTCAGCATCTGTTGCAGATATAGATTGTAAAAACTCATCTGAACATTCCTCAATATTTTCCAATTGCGTCTCAATATTTTTATAAAACTGTCCAATATATACACTATTACATCCCTCAATAAAATTTGTTGCCGCAAGTAAGACGCATAAACAACAAACCAAAATCTCCCCAATCTTTATATTACTCGTCTTTTTTTTGCATACTGATATAATAAACTCCACCCCAAAAGCACAAGCAATTAATCCTATGGCACTATCTATAACGTATCTTGATGATACCATTACAGAAATGCCGTATTCCGGAACTCTTGCCAATGAAATTGAAAAGCCAAGAGCATTTGCATAAGTTATCAGAAGCATTATAAAAAGATATTTTTTATTTTTTTCCTTTAAGCTTCTAAATAAACACATTAAAAAAAGCAATAACATTATTATTACTATACCAGCACCCACAATACTATAAATTTCAAATACCCCCTCTTTGTTTTCTATTGAGGTTGGTAAAACAGAAGCTCCCCAGAACATAAAAAAACCAGCAAAAATTGCAATTAAATTTTCAAGAGAGAATTCAAATTGATTACTACCACTAGATACTAATTGCATATAAATAAATATTCCTACCAAAATTAAAACTATAAAAATTGCTGCATGTACATAACTGTTTTTATCAACACTGTTTAATACAAAAATTAAAATATTTAAAATTAAAGAAAATGCAACAGCGAATGCATAGCCGCCACACATAGTTATAATAAAAAGATCACATATTAGTGCTCCAATTATAACTATCACATATTTTCTACAATTATTTTTCATTTTGTTATCAGAAAAAATATATGCTGTTAGCCAAAAAACACCTATTAATAAACCAATTCTTATCGCACTAGCAAATGCAAAGGGCTCTGTTATTATCTCCCATTGATTAAAATTTAATGTAATTAACGAAATAAATATCGTCCCTATGTATAAATTTACTTTTGACGGATAGCACACAGAAATAAATAATACTATTACTAAGATACATACAATTACTTTTACAATCATACCTGCAATAGGTAATATTGAAAAATTATAATGTGTAACCTGTAACAAACTAAATGATAGTAAATATATCCCTGGCTGATAATGCTGAGATCCATCAGCAAAGAAAAATGAAACCATTCCATTACCCTTTTGGATTCTCTCACCATAATCCAAAACCCATCTAAAGAAATCAGAATAAGGCACTATACATTTTGCATTATCAATCCAATAACAGTATACGCAAATAATTCCCATCAAAGCAAAAAGTAAAGGTATATTTGTTTTTTTTATTAAACTTTTCATATCTAAAAATTTCTCCTACCATTCTATATATCATAATTGAAAAGATCATTTCAAAAATCAAACGTTACAATCATTGTTAGTGAGTGCCGTTACACCATTCCTATATTTTGGCATTTTCCATTTTAATCCCCACTTTTTTTCATAAACTTCTTTATTAGCTTCAAAAATTGCTCTGTATTTTTGATCATCCATTTTTTTAAAAGAAGCATTATTCACATGATGTATAAAAGCATCCTCGGCAATGGTAATATCATAGCCTGCACTCTTAACAGCTTCGGTATAATCGTCATCTTCAAACATGCCAATCTTATATGATTCATCCAACAATCCCACTTTTTCTATAACTTTTTTATTAATAATGGTGGCAAATAGTGGGAGCCTGTCTACATCTTCATACTCTTCATTCATATGCATACTTGTATACTCATATGCAAATAGCTCCATTTCTTCTTTATTTTTATACTTAACTTCTATTTTTGATTCATTTCCTATAGAATTGGTCACAGGATTACACATACCATATTGAGAATTATTCTCCAAGTGCTTAACCATATTTGTAATCCATCCCCTGCTAACAACGGTGTCATTATTTAACAAAAGAACATATTTTCCTGTTACAGCTTTAATTCCTAGATTATTTCCTCCAGCAAAGCCAGCATTTTCTTCATTAAAAATAATTTTAACATTATTATAATTTTGTTGTTCTAATTCTTTCAGATAACCAACAGTCCCATCCGTTGAACAATTATCAACAATTATCAATTCGTAATTTCCATATGCAGTCTTGTTTAGTATACTCTCCAAGCATTGCTTATTCAAAGCCAAATTATTGTAAGTCAATACAATAATACTAACTTTCGGGACAACGTTTTTACATTCCATTTCCAATTTTTCATATCTCTTTTGCCAATCATTATCTTTTGCAAAAGCAATGTCTTCCTCTGTTTTTTTTAGATCATCTTCGTTGAGAAGACATTTTTGTACATACGCTGCAAACTTTTCATTATCATTTGACATATATACATACTCATCTCTATAAGGCATCAATTCTGGAATTTCCGTTGCGACAATTTTCTTTCCTGCGCTTAGATATTCGTAAAATTTAACTGGATTTGTTGCCTTTATTAAATCCGTCGATGTATCAAAAGGAATTAAACACACATCAAATTCAGCCAAATATTTTGGTAATTCTCCATATGGTTTTTCGCCTATTAATTTTATATTAGAACATTGTTTCAATTTATCCTCATATTCTGTAATTGATCCAATAATAACAATATCATACTCTGGAAATTTTCTTGCCAAATAACATACTTTTTCCCACGCAAACCAATGTGCAACCGCACCATAATAACCAATTTGCTTTCGATTATTTTTTTTCTTTTCTAATTTCGCAGCCTGATAAAAATGCTCAACTTCTGTACCATTTCGAATAATAGAAATTTTATTTTTATCGGCATGCTTTCCAGCAACATCATATAAAAACTGAGAACTTGAAACAATCCAATCACTTTGTTCCAATAATCTGATGCAATTATCTTTCAAAAAGTCTTCCGCAGTTCCCAAAAAACCTGTATAATCATCCATATAATCTGTGACAAACTTAAAACCAAATTTATTTCTCAAATATTCTGCCGCATAAACCCAATTTGGATAATCTACAAGAACCAATGCATCCGAAATTGCATATTTTCTTATAAGATTTTCGAACTCCTGTTTCATCCATTCCAATGAATCCTGTCCATTTGTTATATAAATAGAATTGCTGTTTTCTCCTTTAAAATTAACAATATAAAGATTTTCACTTTTTTCTTGTATATTGTATTCTTTGATAAAATTTGCATTTACATAAAACACTCTATGACCATTCTCAGCGAATCTTGATGCAAAATGCTGCGGTCTTTGATATCGAAAATCATAATCAATCACTGATAAAACGATCACATCATACTTTTTATAATCAGAATGAATTATTTTCTTTGTAATACTAGACAATTCTGAAATTTGATTTGCAGTATTCAAACATACTTGTTCCTCTTTTAATTGACCTTGTCCACTACTACAGGCAATTCCATCTTGTAATTTTTTATCTAAAATCATCCACGGATTAAATTTGATTCCGTCTCCAATACTATAATTAGTTTTCTTAATTTTTCCCTTTATCCATTGTCTAAATTTTTTTCTTTCTTCTTTTGTTCCTCTAAAATACTGTCCTTTTAGTCTCCACATGAAATGATTAAGCTTCATAATCTTTCCAGTTGCAAAAAGATGACACATTTCCTGTGCTTGTAACATATACTCATCCTTTTGTTTTAAAATAGCTTTATCCATTAAAGACTCTCTAGCATATTTACTTACCTCATCCTGATATATTTGTAATTGTTGATCTTTCTCATTAATTACTTTCTTTAACTCTTCATTCTTTTCGTTAATTACCCTCTGTAATTCTTCATTTTTTTCATTTATTGTCTTCTGTAATTCTTTATTTTTTCCATCATACTCATTTATTATTTTCTTATATTTCGCTTCCTTTTCTTTTAAATAGTCACTATCAACAGCTTCCACCAAATCCGCCAACACTTGATGTTTTTTATCAATCGCGTATACCAATAATATTTGTTCATAAGGGTAAAGTACAGAATCACATTGTACTGTTTTTGCATATACTAAATCCTTATTTCCAACTTTTGCCGGAATATCTTTTGTATGAAAGCTCTTTTCATGTTCATCGATTACACCATCTTCCTCGCAATAAGGAAATAACAATATCACATATTTTTCAGCTCTCTCACATATATTTCGAATCACTTTATATGTCTCTTTAAAATGTTCCACAACATTAGAACAAATTATCACTGGATATTTTTTTCTATCTTCCGGCTCTAATATGTTTCCAACAGTAAACGAGAATTCTGGATATTTCTTAGTAGCAATTTCAACTGCCGCCTCTGAAAAATCTTCTCCATTCAATTTGGAATTCCAAAAAACTTTTCTGTAAACAGCAAGTGCGTCCCCTTCAGCACATCCCAAATCACAAATCTCATACTCATTTTCATTAATCTCATTTATCAACCATGAAGGAACCATCTCATTTAGTAATGATGCAAAATATTTCGTTTGTTCATTTCCACTATAATTTTCCCAATCTGTCCGAAATCTACCATTCCAATATTCTTGGCTATTAATTTTGAAATTATTATCTTCATTCTTTTTATTATTCATAATTTTTCTGCTTATTTCCTTATCTTTAATGCAATTTTTCGGTGGAAAAAAATTGGGTGGAATTTCAACCTTACCATATTTAAAATCAGGATGTTTTTTCAGTAGTTCTATGAATTCATTAATATAATCATATCTCTCAAAAGAGCTACACCGTTTACAATATTCTGGTAACATATCATAATTGAACATTGCCTCTCTTAGTTCCGAAAACTTTCCACCTCTCCAAACATTTTCAACATTGCCTTCAACGATCTCATCAATGGTTCCAAAATCAGCACAACATGGAGCCACCTTCAAATTCGGCATAATAAGCATCGTCATAAAAGGTGCTGTACAATACGGCAATTTAAATTTATTATAAGTTTTCAAATTTTTTTTAACTTTTATTTTTCTTGTTTCATATGTTGCAGGATTAATTTTATCATAATTTAAATACGGAGATTGGTTTTTTAATTTCAAAAGTTTCTCTCGAATACTATTTCTATGAAGTATCTCCCCATCCTCATACCCGTCATACGAAATTAAATTATTTATGACTATTTTTTCGCATCTATTGTCCTTTTGAATTTTTTCAAATTGTTGATTAATTATAACATAGTCACTCTTTCTTATTCTCAACAATTGAATAACTTTGTCTTCTTCATATCCAAATACATCATTATAGGTAATATAATTAATACCTAGTTTTTTAGCTTCAGCATATATATCATATATTTGTTCAATATTAAGTCTATTAACCACTACCGTCCATTGCAAAATAGAATCTGGCAATTTTTTACGTAAACATTTAACATTATTTATTACCTGTTCAAATTTAGCACCACATCTCAGCAATTCAAATGTTTCCTTGTCCACACTATCCACAGAAATCGATATTACATTTATTCCCTTTAACAAATCCATATCAATGCGCTGTAACTGAGTTCCGTTATTAATCAATTGCATTGTTGTCAAAGCATTTGCATTTCTACATATATTAATAAATTCTTCAAACTTACTATATAATAATGGTTCTCCTCTTCCTGATGGATTAATAAAACTAGCATTTTTTAAAAAAGGTTCCATTTTTTTTAAGACATAAATCGGAATTTCCTCTAGTTTTTCAATTTTTTCCATGCAGAAACCACAATATGGACAAAACGCACAATGCAAATTACATGCATTTGTCAATCCAAACATCAATTGTACCGGATAATTATCTAAATTGTCCGTCTTATGTACTAGCATATTTTGCAAAAACAATTCAAAATTATTTTTTTTCATTTTGTTCACCTGTTTTTATAAATTATTGCAAATCCCATTCAGAAGTTATTCTGGCAACGCCCAAATCCCCCTTATTTGAAAAAATATGTATGCATGCAGCATTTTCTAGATAATCATAAGTTACTGCTTCCTCATTGTTTAATCCTATACAAAAAAAATATTTTCCAGACAATAACTCAATATGTTTTAAAGTAATTTTTAAAATCGAATACTCTTTCAAATTTAATATCTGTTTATTTTCAAAATATGTGTTGGTTCCAAAACAATATACCCCATCATCTCTATATACAAGAAAACAAATACTCCCTTCTGCGTGTTCGCAATCAACTCTATATTTTATATAAACAATTATATCATCTCCTGTTTCAAATGACAGTTTCTCTTTTCCCTCTATATCCGTAATATACATTTCAGAAAAATAAACCTTTCGATCAAGTATTTCTTTTCTCTTTATTTTAAGTAGATTTTTGCTTAACTGTTTAATTTCTTCATTCAATCCTATATTTTCCAATTTTGTATTTTCAACTTGTACAACACTCTCCTTTTCCTCGTTCTTATCAATTGTTTCAATTTCACTATAGTATTCTTCTTGGAACCGTTCCAATCGCTTAGACTCCATATCAATCAAATAATCTTCACTAATTTTCTTTGAGTGTCCCGCTTCCTTAATTATGCCATTTTCAATCCATATGCATCTGTCACAAATTTTTTCAATTTGATCCAACGAGTGTGAAACTATCACAATCGATGTACCAGCTCTTTTTATTTCTTTAAGTTTTTCAAAACATTTCTTTTGAAAACTAATATCCCCAACTGCTAATATCTCATCAATCAATAAAATATCTGCTTCAACATTAATAGCTACTGCAAAAGCAAGTCGCATATACATTCCTGATGAATATGTTCTTACAGGGTTTTCTATAAAATCTTCTAATTCTGAAAATTTAATTATTTCATCAATTTTTTTATCAATCTCTTTTTTAGTCAATCCAAATATAGCAGCATTAAGATAAATATTTTCCCTTCCACTCATATCTGGATGGAATCCAGCCCCCAGTTCTAACAAACTTGAAACTCTTCCCTTCAATTCAATGCATCCAGAATCTGGATATATAATTCTCGTCAGCAATTTAAGTGTTGTACTTTTTCCACAACCATTTTTTCCAATTAATCCAATTGCTTCACCTTTTTTTACATCAAAGCTAATTCCTTTTAACACCCATCGTGTTTCCGTTTTGTTTCTTTCAGGTGTAACCAAGCGTTCTTTTAAAGTTCTTCCCTTATCATAATACACCTTAAAACTTTTAGTTATATCATGAACTTCTATCACATTGTCAGCTTGCATTTATAATTCCTCCACGAAATTTTTTTGAAGTTTTTCAAAAGCCAAAATTCCTACTATCAAAAAAATTAGCCCCCATATTGTTGCACTCCCCAATGTACTTAGCTGAGGAATTTTCTTATAATATAAGATTTCATGATAAGTTTCTATTATCGCAGATAATGGATTCCATTTAAATATCGGTCTTAAATTCTCAGGAACCATTTCTGTTGTATACATAATAGGAGATAAATACATCCATGCCATTGCAAAAATATTTAAAATATACTCCAAATCTCTAAAGTACACTGTCAATGCCGAAGTTAGCATGCACATTCCTAACGCCAAAACATATTCAATCAAAAAAACAACAGGTAAAAAACAAAGAGCCAACAAGTTTATTCCGTGCCCACTGAATATTAATACAATAAAAATAATTATAAAGGTTAGTAACATATTAACAAAAGCACTTGTAACATATGTAATAGGTAAAACCAATCGAGGAAAATATATTTTTTTTATCAAATTTTCTTGTGCTATGACACATGAAGATCCACCCGCAAGCGATGCACTAAAAAAATTCCATGGAACCAAACCAATAAATAAATATATATAAAAATCTTCAATATTAGCTCTCATAATTATCGAGAAAACCATTGTATATATAAACAACTGAAACAACGGATTCAAAAACGTCCATAAAAATCCCAAAACAGATGCTTTATATCGCCCTCTTAAATCTCTTCTTATCATACTTACGATCATCTCTCGATAATCATATATTTCTTTTATCTTACTTAACATCATTCCACTCCAACAAATGTTTCACAATTCTCTCACTCGCATGTCCATCCCCATAAGGATTTACAGCCTTAGCCATCTGTTCATATGCTTGTTCATCATCAATCAATTTTTTTGCTTCACGCACAATATCGCCTTCTTCCACTCCAACGACCTTGACTGTACCTGCTTCTACTGCCTCCGGTCTTTCAGTTTCAGTACGCAAAACAAGCACTGGCACTCCACACGCCGGTGCTTCTTCCTGCAAGCCACCAGAATCTGTCATCACAAGAAAACTTCGATCCATCACATTGTGCATATCCTCTACATCTATCGGTGGAATCAGGTGCACATTTTTAATATCATCCAATATTTCATGTGCGGTTCCCTGAACTGCCGGATTCAAATGTACCGGATAAACAAACTCTATATCTTCATATTCTTCTGCAAGTCGTTTTACAGCATTACAAATATTACGTAAAGGCTGCCCTAAATTTTCCCTTCTATGAGCAGTCATTAATACGCATTTTTTTCCTTCCAAACCAATTTCCTGTAATCTAGGTTCTCTATATTTGTAATTTTCTTTCACAGTTGTCTTAAAGGCATCAATAACAGTGTTTCCAGTCACAAACACATTTTCTAAAATATTCTCTTTTGCAAGGTTATTCTTATTATTGACTGTAGGTGCAAAATGAAGCTCCGCAATCTTTCCTGTAAGATTACGATTCATTTCTTCTGGAAATGGCGAATACTTATTGTAAGTACGCAATCCAGCTTCTACATGCCCAACTGGAATTTGCTGATAAAAAGCTGCTAATGCTACAACAAAAGAAGTTGTAGTATCACCATGTACCAAAACTATATCTGGTTCTTCTTTTTTCAACACTTCTTCCATTTTTTCAAGTACACTCGTCGTAATTGTTGTTAATGTCTGCTTCGGTCTCATAATGTTCAAATCATACTGTGCTTTAATGCCAAAAATTTGCATTACCTGATCCAGCATTTCACGATGTTGTCCTGTAAGGCATACAATACTTTCAATTTCTGGATGGTTGTCCATTTCCAAAATCAAAGGACACATTTTTATTGCCTCTGGTCTTGTTCCAAATACACTCATTACCTTCATAATCTACAATTCCTCCAAAATTTTTTCAAATTCATCCACTCTTTTTTCCCAACTATTATCTTCTATATATTTCAAACATTCTTCCTTAGTTTGAAATGGTTTTTTCAATTTCGCTTGACATAATTTTTTCAATTGTTCGTAATTTTGATAGCGGTAAATTAAATTTCCAAATTTTCTTGTTTCAACACTATCTACCGCAATTACTGGCTTATTTTCAGCTAAATATTCATATATTTTCACTGGATTAACTGTATTTAATAATTTTCCTTGCTTAAAAGGGTACAAACATATATCAAAAGATTGAATTTTCTCTCCCACCATTTCTTTGGGAATTTTTCCCTCATATATCACATTCTCTTTACTATATTTCACCACATTACATGGTCCAACCAGATCTATTTTTGTATTTGTTTGTTCCGCAATCACCTCTATTGCTTGAAAATCAAACCATTCCGATATCATTCCTACATATCCAAATATACATTTATGTTCACCATAATTCGTATCTTGTCTTTTTGCTGTTGTTTTTATATCTACAGCATTTGGAATCAGCGAAATATTCTTTACATAATTTTGATATCTATCTAAAAATTGTTGTGCAGTCACAACCATATAATCTGTTTTTCTCAGCAAACGTCGCTCCATTTTATTTAAATAATTCTTTAATATCTTTTGAGGTGTTAATAAAGCATTATCGTCCATTTTGTCATAAACTATTTTTTTATTTTTCAAATGCTCTACAACATCTGTCCATCCCTCATATCCTATAATCACGATGTCTGCTAATGTTAAATATTTTTTCAACTGTACTTTTTCAGCAATATTTCCAATTCCAATAAAATCATAAGGTTTCCAACGAAATGGAAATACAAATAATCCATTGCACCGAACTACAGTCAAATTTGCTGAAATTTTTTTTACTTTTCCCTTATATTCTTTAGTTCTTCCAAATATATAAGAAACCCATCGAATAGTTGGTTCAACATATATTACTTCATATTTTTCTGCAAGTTTTTCTGCTATATATTGTGGACGCTGTTTTAAATCATCATATGCAATTGCAGAAAAATAAACTATTTTCATATTTTCATTCCTCTAATTCGCGCCAATCCTTTCCTATAAGCATCCAACACCTTTAAAACAAGTTTTGATGTTCTCAAATACTCCCGGCAATAATACTGCTCACTATCCCGAATACACTTCTGCACAAATACACTGTTCTTCTGCGTCGTATATCCGTGATGATGTTCCACCACTGCTTTTCCATCATACCAGGTCTGTTTATTTGCCTGTTCCATTCGTATTCCAATGATCAATTCCTCGTCGTAAAGAAATGTATTTTCATCTAACGGATATAAAAATTCCGCTGTCTTCCTATCCATCATAAAGCAACAACCCGAAACATGAAAAACTTTATATTGGCCATCCGCACGCAAGTCCATCCCTTGATATTTCATCATAGCTTTTCTCTGAAAACATTTCAAAACCGTATAAAATCGAAATATCTCTTTGATTCCTGTCTTTATCATCCCAACGCTTGGCTGACGTTTTCCATTTGGATCTACCACCTGTGGTCCAACAATTCCACCTTGATGTTCTTTCATAAATGTACACATTGCCTCAATGGAATCTTTTCTATACAGAATATCATTGTTGGAAATCAAAATATACTCACATTGATCCTCTAAGGCTTTTTGAATTCCAAGATTATTTCCCGCCGCGTAGCCACGATTTTCCTTTGAAGTTATGTATGTCACATTATGTTCTGCGATATATTTTTTCAGTTCTTCCGGCATAGACGACGTAGATGCATTATCCACCAGATAAAGACAAATTTTTTCTGTAGTCTCTGTTTTCACAATACTTTTGATACATTTAAGCGTAGCATCCCATGTCTCATAATTCAAAATCACAATTCCTATCATGATACACTTTTCCTATTATAATATATTTTACGTAAATAATCCAGCATTTGCGGTGGAACCAACCCAATGACTAACGGTTTTATTGTATATATGATTCCTTTAGGCATCAGATCTAGTTTTCGAAATGCCTGGAACTTCATCTGTGCCTCATTAAAACGATATCGATACTTTCGCCGTTTGTACTGTGCACGATTTCTTCGAATAAAATACAGTATCTCAGATAGATTCGCTCCTTGATATCCAGATTCATAAATACGTAATAACATATCATAATCCTCTACACGGATGCGATTTTTCTGAGTAGAATATCCGCTTACCTTTTCAAGTACCCCTCTCCGAAACATACAAGAAGCATGTACAAATGGTAGATTCATCAAAAAATCCTCCCCTTTCGGATTTTGACAATACCGATAAACTTCATCATCATCACCAATTTTTTCTTTGAAAAATTGTGCTTTGCATCCTACCATTCCAATTTCTGTATGCTGCTGCAGATAAATTACCTGTTTCATAATTCTTGACTTTTCAGATATATCATCGGCATCCATAACTGCGATATATTGTCCCTTGGCATGTTTTATGCATAGATTTCGCGCATATGCAGCTCCACGATTCTGTTCATAATGAAACACTTGTATATTATCATACAAACTGGCTATTTCATTAATCTGCTGCAATGTGTTATTTGTAGAACCATCATCACAAATAAGTAATTCTATGTTTTCATAATCCTGTTTCATAATGGATTCTATCGCTTGTCTTAACACCTGTTCTTCCATGTTATTATAGACTGCCATAACCACACTAACCAACGGATACTTTTCATTTTTCAGCATAAATTTCTCCATATTTTTTTAACACATTCGTTAAATCATATTCCCCAAGTTTACAATATACATTTTTCTTTTCTTTTCTTTTAAGTTTCAATTCTATGCATCTCTCCAATTGTTCAGCCTTATCTGGCATAAACAAACATTTTTCATCTTCCACCAAATCCGTATTTCCCCGAATCCTGCTGCACACCACCGGCACTCCGCAAGCCATCGCCTCCATCAACGCAACCGGAAGTCCTTCCTGCTTAGAAGGAAATACAAACACATCTGCTGCCTGACAGAGTTCTGCCACATCTGTCCGAAACCCCAACAGCTTTACATGGTTCTCCAGATGATAGTCTCGAATTAGTTGCTGCAATTCCTGCTTTTTTTCTCCCTGCCCGCAAATAAAATATTTCAGTTGTGGGTAATTCTGTACCAGATGATTCACAGCTTCTATAACAACCACATGATTTTTCCGGCCGCTGAGTTCCCCAACCGAAAGCAAAAAGATATCTTTCGGATGTAATCCCATCTCCTGTCTCTTTTTTTCTATATCTTCGGCATTCCCCACATGAAACTTTTCCAGATCAATTCCGATCCCCGGCAAATAATAGGTCTTCTTCGCATGGAATTTTTTCTTTGCTCTCGCATAATCCTCATGATTAATCGTAATAAGCACATCCGTCCAATAACTCAGCACCTTCTCCACCGGATAATACACCAGCCAATTCACAAGCGGAGCCCCCTGGTAGAAATGAAATCCGTGCGCGGTATAAATCACCTTCGTTTTTGTCCTATGCCCGGCGATCCGTGCCACCACACCACCAATCGGGCTGTGACAGTGGCAAAATGCATACCGATTTTGCTTCATCAAACTTTCTACCTGCCTCAGTGCCCTCATGTTCTGCCCCATATGTTTGATATTCCGCGCAAAATCAATCTGGTAGCAGCGCACATGCATATCCTGCAGCTTTTGCTTCAATTCTGCGACACGCTCATCTGAGCAGGTGTTTCCTTCGATAAAATTGCAGGCCACATCTACCTCGTACCCCAGTTTCTGCAACAATGCAATATTTGGCATATTAAATTGGTCGATCATAGAGGCGACGGACGCCAGCATTAGAACTCGTTTCATCTTTTCCTTTCACCAAATACTCAACTAATTAATTCTTCTTTTATAGTATGATAATATTAATGTATCTTCTTCCATCCAAATACATCAATTTTGCTAACCACCAAAGTCAATATTCCACCAATGATAGTTATAAATATACCGCCCCAATCATTTGTCTCAATCACACTTCCCTTTATTGCAAACATAAACATCTCATACAGAAAGGCGTGTTGATCCTTAAAGACAAAAATATCGAGCATTTCATACAAGACAAACCAAGAGGCAAGCAGCATAAATGTAACCCATACAATTATCTTTACAATCGCCCAAAACAGATTCTTCCCCTTTTTATCATTTTCCAAGCTAACCACACGCTTCTCAAGGTCATTATCCGTTTTCTCAGGTTTAGCCTCTACCGTCTCTACCTTGTCATCCCCGGTCACCGGAGCAACATTTTCTTCCGATTTCTCGACAACCACCGGACGGAATGGAATAATTTCTTTTTCCGGCTCACATGTCATATGAAAGATATCCGGATACGTTTCTTTTGTATACTGCATAAAGTCATCCTTGGAAACACTGTAAAACGGTCTCCCTTCGTTTTCTACCCGTGTCGGTTCCAAGATTGCTTGACAGTGATAGCATTGATACGAAGGAGAAAATCCATCACATACGAAGACATTCTGACTATGGCATTGTGGACAGCTATAGTGCAGTTCTTTTCGAACCAGATTTTTTGCACACAGAATCTGCAGCATACTTTTGGTATATGTAATTTCCAGATCCAGCCGTTCACTCAGGTCCTGCGTCGTAAACTGCTTACATTGCCTTTGTGTCAACTGCGGCAGGATTTTCATACATTGCCGAACCGCTTCTCTTTCGTTCATACTCTTTATAAAGCCCCCATATCTGCTGGAATTCTTCTTCCGAATAATATTTTCCTTCCAAAATGTGCAGCGTCAGAAACTGATAATTATCAGCTTCATATTTCACTTGTAATACCCCTCGCGCTCTTGGAAAATTGACCGTCAGGGAAATAATTCTTTTCACGATATCCAAAGAATCCCTGATACACATAAACGTCTTGGCATCATAAATACAATCTACACCATTTTCTCCTGTTAAGTTTGCCGACAGATTATCTCTGTCACTGAATCGAATTTTTGATATATATTTTTCATCGCTTGGAAGAAGCGTATTCAATGCATGATCTTCCCGGTAATCATATAATGCGGTCTGTTGAATCAGGCGATATAGTTCTTCCTCTAAATTAATGATTCCATCCGGCATATATAATTTTCCGTCTTTTTGTTCCACATGATGCAACGGAATATTTTGTAACATTGCATCGATAATGCTGCTAAGGCTCTCTCTCTTATCATCAATCTCTTTTATATTTGGAAGCCGTTCAAAAAACTGGTTGAACAATTCTTTGCTCATGTCATACAATACATTCTGCGGATCAGCCGCTCTATTGTTGTCCAATTCCAGTTCTAATGTTTCTTCTACTATACTATAGATTTTATCAAGCTGAATCTGCGGACGGCTCTCCTGTATAATTCCATGCTGATTCCATACTTTAACAATCATGCAGCGCTGTTCCAGATCAATGGTTACCGGAAGATAGGAACACTCCTCCTCGATCGGACCGGCAGAATCTTTTAACATGCAGAATACAAAAATCAGATGCACCCTGATTAAATTTCCATTCCTTCTTTCTTCCTGTATCGCTGCAAGCTTCGTGGAGTCTTCCTTCGGTGGAATTGTCTCTATGATCTGGTTGTACGTCCAATCTGGGATCTGGAATTTGCGCATAAGTCTGCCCCACGAATCCCTGCTCTTTAATCGCAGACAGGTCGAAACAGTTAATGAATACACGCGCATCAATCGATGATGACCATATAATAATTCTTGAAAGAAAAAATCATTCAGATCCTCAACAGAAATCAATCCGCTTTGACAAAGCTGTTCTAGTAAAACCCGATGGTCCGAAAAAGACAGCCTCTGCTCATTTGCAATTTTCTGTTCGGTAAGAAATCTATTCAGGCTTGTTGAAGATATATTATCGATAAGTTCCTTAACTATATGCATTCTCTTGTCCTCTGTCTTCCGTAACCCCAAATCCAATAAATATTATTTTTATTATATCACGAACCTTTATCTTACTCAATGTAAAAAACCGGTCAGACTTATCATCCAACCGGTTTTATCACTTCTACCGAAACTATGGCTCCATATTTTTTAATAATGCATTAATATTTATTGCAGGAATTACAACAGGTTCTATATCAGGCTGTGCCGTCATCAGTGTAACCTGTGATCTCAGATAAGGAAACAAAATTGCAACTGTATTCTTTGTTATAATAATATCCTTTTTCTCCTACTCTAACTTGGTTCAGAACTCAAAAAAAATACTGCGTATATAAGTTTTCACATAATTTCAAAATTTCTATTTCAATCTGCTCATCGCTGATTGAAACTCCCCTCTCGGATCAGCAATTAATATCTCCAATTCATGAGACGTTCTCCAGCCATTCACAGCTTCTACAACGTCAAGCATGATCTCCAATGCCTCACGCAGCTCATCCACTGTCACAATAACAAAATTATCCCCCGGGTATCTTGCATCATAATAATAGTCTTTGAGTAATGCCAGATCCTTCCTCTCTAATTGCAAGGAAGTATCCACCCTTTTAATCTCATCGTATAAGGCACGCAAATTATGGGATGTCATTAGTTTTTCAATTCCAGTACAGACCAGTTCTGCCACAGATTTCAACATTTTTTCTGCGATTTGCTGTGCCGAAGCTGCAGCCGGATTGCAGTATACAGGTGACACTGCATCCCTTAAATACCAGAATTCATTGCACGCAATAGAATAATAAGAATTTGCCTTTATCATATTTTCAACTCCTTATAATCTCTTCTTAACTGTTGTGTAAACTTTGAATTATCATGTTCGAAATACTGCGGTGTTACAAAAACCACATCCGCATGCAACATCTCGAGTTCCTCCCGCAAGGCTCCCATCATCCATCTTTCCGGTTTTTCCGGAACTATGATGCAAAAGTCGATATCACTGCTGGCCTTATAATCATTTCTCGCGTAACTTCCAAAAATCCCCAAACTCTGATATTTGATACTCGAATTTTTAATAATATCTACGCACTTATTCAACCGGTCTTTAAAATCATTTTCAACAACAGGTGACACGTACGGCATCCCTAAACCTCCACTCTTTCTATTAATCTGTCCTATCACAGTTTCTACAGATTCCACCATTTTTTATTCTTCATGATATCTTCTATCAATTATAAGTTATGCAATTACCCGGGACACAAATTGGCGATTTTTCCCATTCTGATGCTCAAATTGAAATTCGAATTCCAATGTAACTTCCGAACTGTTCACCATATTATTTTCCCCTTCAAAATATACATAACCATCAAGAGAAACATCAGCTTCCAATATGCCTCTCACAATCGTACATGTATCATCCTCTTCCTGTTCTACCCGGACAACTTTGACATTTTCTATTTGATCCAATTCTGCATAGTCAACATATGTCTCAAACGCTTCATCCAATTCCTGACCTTCCATGTTCATAACAGAATCGTCAATTTCATTATACAAGTCATCCCAAAATTCGTTTTCTATGATTGTAGCGACCAGATTTCTATCATATTTCACGTATATCAGTCTCCCTGTGTCAAAAAATATTTAATTGCGTCCCAATAAGGTGGCAGTTCTTCTGAACATTCAAATTTTTTCAATTCCCGCTGTTTTTCTTCTCCATTCAACTGGAACACATTAAACGTCCATAAAGCGTTTTCTCTGGCACGACATAAACGTTTATCATTCAGGTTCAACTTTGTAATTGTATACTCAGCTGCCTCATCTGTCTTTTCCGCCGGCTGTATTGTTCCATCCTGCTGATATCGAAAATGACTTTCACAATCCTTCTCCAGCGGAGAAATCATCCGCTTTGCATCAAAATTATTTTCTTTTTTATGCCCACAGTGCCTGCGATTGTCTCCATTACAAGAAGCATGAAGATTATTATAGGCCAGAGATAAATCCTGATTTTGTGCCTGAGGTCGAAAATGTTCCACATGAAAACTATTCTTTTGTACTTCAGTCTCTGTATTTTTAATATAAGAACAACAATAGCAGCAAAGATGTCTCTGTTCTGCAAGCAATGCTTTCTTTAATATTTGCAGTTCCTTTTCATGCCGGATATCCTCATACCCTGCTTCTCTTTTATGCTTATTCTTGAATTTTTTCTTCCACCGGCTTACTTCTTCTGGTTCACCTGTCTTTTGAATATAAATCATAAAAACTTTATCGCCCTTTTGCAATCAAGATTCTTGCACGCACAACTTTCGTATTCTCTTCCGATGTCATCCATGCAAGCTTATTTACAAGTTTTTCTGCCTCATCATATGCTTTTTCATTCAGATACACATTTATTTGCTCTAAGAGTTCCGTTGTCTTCCTGTTATATACTTCGGTATCCATGTAATCTTCCAGAATTGTATTGACATCCCAGCCGTTCATCGGCTCCATCGGTTCTGCCAAAACCAGATGCGTTTCTGCATCTTCATGCAAACGTATTACCTGTATATTTTCATCCACAGACTCCAGCACTTTCGGAGCATGTGTGGAAACAATAAACTGAATATTTGGAAAAGTATTCTGTAAAGCCGGAAAAATCTTCTCCTGCCACTTCGGATGCAGATGCAGGTCAATTTCATCAATCAGCACAATGCCATCCCCTTCCAACGGATTCTCCCTCTTCGGATTTGCAATTGCCAGCCTCCGGCTCAGATCGCCTACCAGTGCGATTACACTTTTTTCTCCTTCTGACAATTGATAAAATGCCAATTCCAATTCTTTTTTGATGACAATAAGTTCCGCATCTTCTTCTGTTACTTTCACACGAATTTCCGAAAATCCATCTCCCAATGCGTTTAATATGGCTTTTTTTACTGCATGTAACTGTGGATCTTCTGCATTCGGTGTTTCCACTCGTATACTGTTTTCATATTCCTGTCTTCCCCGGAACCATTCAAAAAATAACCGGAAATTGATCACTCCTCCAAATGCAGAATCTCTCCACGCATCCAGCTTCCCTGCTGCTCCTGTATAACGCCTTCTCAATTTACGTGTTTTTTCATTATAGCGGTCAACTCCATAAAACACATAAACAGGAATATTTTCATTATTTAAAGTAAACTCTTTCTGTGGTGTTTCCGTGTCATCGTTTTCATACTCTTCTTCTGTTTCCAAATAATCTCCCAGATACTGTTTTCGAATATATTCCGAAACTCTCTTCAGTTCTTTGGAATTATGCAGATTTTTCCCCTGAATTCTTTTTCGGTAATAGTGAAAATTATTTCCCTGGTCTTCAAGAAACAACGTTATTTTTGCTTCTTCTTCTCCAACTTTTACATCTTTTTCTCCTAAAAGAGAGGCTGTTATCTGTTCATCCTGTGCTGCTTCCTGCATAATTCTGGAAAAGAGAAGATTGCAGACATCCAGTATTGACGATTTTCCCATTCCGTTTACTCCATAAAAAATGGCATCTTTTCCGTTTAATACTATTTCTGTATCTGAAAAACCTCTGAAATTGTGCACTTGCAGTTTGTCTATTCTCACGCTTTTCTATCTCCTAAACCTTCGAATGCATACCATTAAGCTATTTATCATCTTTTCAGTAGTATCATACTTTAATTCTTTTATTTATGCAAGATTTTCCCATTCCAGCTCTTATCCTTCCGTCCTTCTTACCGACTCTTTCCAGTCACACACACGATATTCTTCCTTATATTCACTCATCTGCATATCGTACACACTGTCACCAAACGCTTTGCCCGTCAGGGTGCCAATTTTTCCCGGAATCTTTTTCATCAGCCGGATGATCCAGCCAGTCGCTGGAATCATCACAAGCCGGTGTCCTTTTACCATAGCGATCATCTGCACCAGATCCGAAGTATTGATATACTGCTCGTTCTGCGGGAAAAACACTCCGGTCTCTTCGTTGTCGATCATCCGTTTGACAAACTGTGCCAGATTTTCTATATAAAGCATGGAACGCTGATTATGTACAATCGGAAATAGCGGAAGTTTTCCTGCCAGTTTTGCAAGCTGTGGATAGTTTCCCTTTGATCCCTTTCCGTAAATCATCGGCGGGCGCAATACAACAACCTTAAAACGTTCATCTGCCAGTGCCTGTATTTTCTGATCTGCCTGCCATTTGCTGTCTCCATAGAAATTCAATGGTTTGGGAATTGTATTTTTTGTAATTTTCTTTTCTTTACATCCGCTGTATACAATCATGGAAGACATAAAGAGAAACTGCTGCACGCCTTCCTTTTTGGCTTTTTCGGCTGTCTCTACTGCCAGATCTGTATTCACACGGTAATACTGCTTCTTTTCTTCTTCCGACACCTGTCCCACATCTGCATGTGCGATTCCCGCCACATGATAGACCACATCATATGTAGAAAAATCGTGTGTCCGCCATGTTTGGGTTCTCATATCCAGCGTGTCAACCTGGTAGTACTCCGGCCATTGTCTCAGCCATGCCTCCACGGAAGTTCCCACATAACTGCCGCTTCCGGTGATCAGAATCTTCTTTTTTCTCCTGCCCTTTTCACGTTCTTCTGTGTCTTTTGCAATGGTTTCCTTTTTCGCGTTGCTCTGTGCTGTTTCGCTTTTGTGTGCTTCTGTCTCTTCTTCCTCTTTGTTCAGTTCGCCGGTTCCACCTTCAACCACGCCATCGTGCATGAGCACGGAGCCAATTGTGCCAAGAAAACATTTCAGATCCATCCATGGTCCCAAATGTTTGACATATTCGCCATCCAGTCTTGCTTTGTCCGGAATCTCCAATTCATCTCTGCCATTGATCTGCGCCCACCCGGTCAGCCCCGGTGTCACATCATTGGCACCATATTTCTCACGCTCTGCTACCAGATCATCCTGATTCCACAGTGCCGGCCGCGGTCCTACGATACTCATTTCTCCTTTGAAGATATTAAAAATCTGCGGAAGTTCATCCAGACTGGTTTTGCGCAGGAATTTTCCTACCTTTGTGATGTACTGCTCCGGATTCTCCAGCATATGTGTCGGCACATCCTTTGGTGTATCAATCCGCATGGTACGGAATTTGTAAATCTGGAAGAAACTCCGGTGGATGCCGACACGCTTCTGCTTAAATAATATCGGTCCAGGTGTATCCAGTTTGATCGCAATACATAAAAAAAGAAGGAGTGGTGATAAGATCACTATCGCCATCCCACTTAATATGATATCAATTCCTCTTTTGATGTAATGGTATCCTTTCATGGCTGACTTGCTCCTTCCTGATTTCCCATATTTTCATAAATTTACATATGTTATATCATACTCTATTTTAGTGCATATTGCAATAACTGTGATTATTACTTCCATTACTAATTTTATCTCATTGTTTTTTCGGTGTGTAAGCCTACACCACATAAGAGGCTCCACAATTGTTATCTTTACAATTTCTATTTTCCATGGTATTCCAAGTAAATTGTATCTACTTGCTCACTCTCACTTTTTTAATCATCTATTTTTATTATCATATATCCTTCTCATTAATCTGTTCTTTCTTACGTCTCATAGTTCTCATTATTTCAAAAAATTTTTCAATCACAGAATTTTTAGCACTTTACATGTTAATACAAAATTATTTGATTTGAAGGATAATAAGAAGTTATCTGTTATGCAGTTTGAAAAGATGATGGATAATTAATGATTATGGATTAATAAAAGAAAGGAATCGCTATGAGTATTTCTATTGAAGAATTTATTACGGATTTTGCTTATAAGTTAAATAATGAACAAGTATCTGTTTTCATTGGTTCTGGTGTTTCAACAGAGTTAAAATTACCTAATTGGAAAAATCTATTTAAAGATATAGCGGCAAAGATCTCTTTAAATATCGATGAAATTGACGATTATTATCAATTGGCTCAGTACTATAGTAATAAATATAGCGTAAGTGATTTAAAAAGAAGTATATTACCTAAAATTCAAACATTAAATACAGACAGCCCTACACTTAACAACTTATTAGACTTGAAATTTCATTCTATATGGACAACAAATTTTGATAATGCTATTGAGAACTGTTTGTTTAGTAAAAAAATAAATTATTTAAAGGTTCATAATGATAAAGATTTAGCCTGTATTAATATGAATGACTACCCTATAATTTACAAAATTAATGGAGACATTAGTGATTTAGACAATATTATATTGACACAAAGGGATTGGGAAAATTTTACATACAAAAGACCTACAATGTTAAATTTCTTAAACAAAGAACTTGTTTCGAATACATTTCTATTCATAGGGTATAGCTTTAAAGATAAGTTAGTAAAAACGTCTTTAAGTACAATCCAACAGTTTGTTGGAAATAATGGAATGCATCATTATGCTATTTTTGAAAAGGATAATAAAATAGAGTTTAAATATTATATTGATGATTTAGAAAAAAATTATAATGTAAAAGCAGTTTTAGTTGAAAAATACACAGATGTACCGGAAATTTTAAAACAAATTTATTTAAAAACTATTGAAAGAAATGTTTTTATTTCAGGTAGATTAGATGATTACAATGAAGAAACAGAACTGTTTGCAAACAATTTGCTAAATTGTTTGGCTGTTGAATTATTAGAAAAAGAATTTAACATATGTACTGGAATGGGAAGAAAAATAGGTTATTTTGTTGCGGGACCATCGATTCAATATCTTTTATCAAAAGGTATACATAAAATAGATAAGCGAATTCAAATTAGACCATTCGATGATAATCTTACTGCTAAAGATTTTAGTTCCTATAGAAACTATTTGATTTCACAAAATAATATTGCAATTTTTGTCTTTGGTCAAAAATTTGTTAATGGCATATCTCAAAATTCCAAAGGTGTTATAGAAGAATTTCAGATCGCTAAGAAAATGAATAAAATTATTATTCCAATAGGAAGTACTGGTTTTGCTGCTCGTGAAATATTTGATGCCGTAAAGGCTAATATTGTTGATTTTCCTTATCTTGAACCTTACTATACTGTATTGGAAAATGAGACTGACATTAATAAAATTTGCAAAACTGTGGCTTCGATTATAGATTCTGTCGTAAATATTTATTAAGTTTAATGATAACTGCAAGCTGAAATATACTAAAACTCAAATGATCTAAAGAAATATTAAATGAGGTAAAATTTATAATCCGGTGAATAATAATATCTATAGTATTATTTTCATTTTGTGTATCAACATACAAATACATAGAATAAAGCATAGCAATTCTGGCCGAGTAATTACCTAAATCTAAGTTTATAAAAGCCTCTGCCAATTTATGTAAATAACATAAATTATTGTTTGAACAATATTGTGCTATTTCAGACATAGATCGTAAATCCATTGTTTTGACTTGGTCATATAGTAATTTTTCTATTATCTGATTGGTTACAAAAAGTGTACCGCTGTGCTTATTTATTTCATTATATATTATTTTACGAATCCAATTATAATGTTCAGGGAGTTGGTTAGCCTCTAACAAATATAATATTGGAAATAATTTAATTGTTCCTTGTTCATACAACGTTTGAGCGTAATCCAATTCTTCGACTGCACATTTACTTGTAAAAAAATTGGGAGATAAAATGAATATAACATATTTACTATCTTTTATACCATGTTCGAAATTTGTCTCAAATCTAGCATCACTGAGATACATATCATGAAAATCATACCACACATTAAAGCCATAGTTTTTTAAGTGAAAAACCATAGATTCTACAATGGTATATCTATCTTTACTTGAGTAACCAATAAAAATCATATATTCCTCCAATTTTCGTGTATCAACTACTACATCATCATTAATTATTCATCATCTTTTCAAACTGCATAACAGATAACTTCTTATTATCTTTCAATCTTTTTTCTATTATATTAAAGATTATAACATACCTTTCAAAAAAATATAACATAATCCCTTATTTTAATCCATTTTTCTTATTTAAACGGCAATTTATTGTTTAATCTCACCGTTTTCCCATCAAAACATCAGCTTTCGACATCCACGTTTTGTATTTCCCCAAAGTCTATCCCATACCCTTTCCCACCCATACTGATACAGGAAACACCACTGTTCTATCCATGTAATTGTTATATATTGTACAATTTTTTCAAATTTTGCCTTATCCAACAAAATCTCCCCCATTTCATGTACCATATACTCCTAAACAAAACTTCATATACAAAGGAGACCACCCATGAAAAATTTACAGACACACATCAACAACTATCTGGAACACTGCCGTCACCAAAAACGCCTGGATTCCAAGACTCTGAAAGCATATCGCATCGACCTTCAGCAATTTTATGCCATTTTTTCATGCAGGGATGTTTCTGATATTACACCGGATCTGTTGGAAAATTATATTGGCAGTCTGCACCAGAAGTACAAACCCAAAACCGTAAAAAGAAAGATTGCCTCGGTCAAAGCTCTTTTTCACTACCTGGAATATAAAGAAATCATCGCCCGGAATCCTTTCAACAAGGTGCAGATCAAATTCCGCGAACCTGTGATTTTGCCGAAAACCATTCCATTGCACACGATCGAAATTTTCTTATCTACGATCTATGAGCAGCGCACCGTCGCCAAAACGGATTATCAGAGAAAAAACGCTTTGCGGGATGCCGCTGTCATAGAACTTTTATTTGCAACCGGAATACGGATTTCCGAATTATGCGCTCTGCGTATCTGTGACATCGATTTGTACGATGGATCAGTCCTGATCTACGGAAAAGGTTCCAAAGAACGAATTGTTCAGATCGGAAACCACGAGGTCATACAGATTCTGTCGGAATACCGCAATGAATTTCTCCCCCAGATGAAAACCTGCCAGCATTTCTTTGCGACGCTAAACGGAACTGCATTATCCGATCAGTCGGTGCGGCGGATGATCAACAAATATGCTTCTCTTGCTGCAATTGAACAGCATATTACACCGCATATGTTCCGGCATACATTTGCTACCAGCCTTTTAGAAGCGGACGTTGATATCCGCTATATACAGGAAATGCTTGGCCACAGCTCTATTCATATCACGGAAATCTATACGCATGTTGCCATGTCAAAGCAGCGTGCCATCCTCACTACCAGACATCCCCGCAATACGTTTCATCTGTAAAAAGCAAAACAGCAATTCACGTGCCATGCACGGAATTGCTGTCATTGATAGCCGTTCTATTTTTACTTATTTATTCTCCCCTGCCAGTTCCGGGTGATACGTCGGCACGATTTTTTTGACACACTCCCGGATGTCTTCCGGTTCTGTCACAACGTACTCTTTTAATTCTTCCAACTGCTGCATGAATTTTTCTTCATCCAGCTCAATCGGTTTACCGATATGAATCAGATTGTTTGCGGTATCCTGCATCCCTTCTTCATCCATCAGCATCTCTTCATAAAGTTTTTCTCCCGGGCGAAGTCCTGTGAAAATGATATGGATATCCTCATCCGGCTTGTGACCAGAAAGAAGAATCAGGTTTTTTGCCAGATCCAGAATCTTGACCGGCTCTCCCATATCCAGAACAAAAATTTCTCCACCTTTGGCATAGGTGCCCGCCTGCAGTACCAGAGATACCGCTTCCGGAATTGTCATAAAATACCGCACGATATCCGGATGGGTAACCGTGACCGGACCTCCACGCTCAATCTGTTTTTTGAACAGCGGAATCACACTTCCGTTACTGCCAAGCACATTTCCAAAACGCACGGCTACGAAATCTGTCTTCGATCTGCGGTTATAGGTCTGAATGATCATCTCACAGATGCGCTTGCTGGCACCCATGATATTGGTTGGATTAACTGCCTTATCCGTGGAAATCATCACAAATTTCTTCACACCGTACCGATCTGCCGCCTGTACAATCTTCCATGTGCCAAGCACGTTATTCTTAATTGCCTCGTTCGGACTCTCTTCCATGAGAGGCACATGTTTATGTGCCGCTGCATGATAGATAATCTCCGGCTTGTAATATTCAAAAATCCAGTTCATACGATTCGTATTCCGCACGGATGCAATCAGCACAACAAGATCCAGATCCGGGAACCGGACTTTCAATTCGTTTTGCACATCATAGGTCGTATTCTCGTAAATATCCACAATAATCAACTGTTTTGGCTTGTGTGCGGCAATTTGCCGGCACAATTCGCTTCCGATAGAGCCGCCGCCCCCTGTAACCATTATGATTTTCCCAGAAACATAATCCATGATGGACTGCAGATCAACCGTCACCGGATCCCGCCCAAGAAGATCATTGACATCTACATCTTTCAGTTTGCTGACGCTGACATCGCCGTTTACAAGCTGGTAAATGCCGGGCAGACGTTTCAATGTGCATCCGGTTTCTTTGCAGATATCAAGAATCCCCTTGATCTGTTTCTGCGTGGCCGATGGCATGGCAATGATGATCTCATGCACATGCAGTTCTTCGACTTTTTCCAGAATATCGCTCCGATCTCCTACGACTTTCGCTCCATGAATATAATTGCCGATCTTGTTCCGGTCATCATCAATCACACCAACAACCTTCTTTTTCACATAGCGGCTGTTGTTGATTTCTTTGATGATCTGGTTTCCTGCATCCCCTGCTCCGATCACAAGTACATTCCGTCTGTACACACCGGCTCTGCGCATATTGCGAAGCACACGCAGTCCGCGGTAAGAATATCTGCATCCCATGACAAATACAAACAGAAACAATCCATACAGAATGTAAAAGCTTCTTGGCACCGGGTACATATCCCCCCAGTTCCGAAGCAATATCAGCACTGTCACAACAACGGTATCCAGAATACATGCTGAAACCACATACATCATTTCCAGTGCTCCCGCATAGCTCCAGAGACTGGAATACAGCCGGAGCATCCAGAAAATGATCAGTGTAACGATGATCATAAAAGGAAGTGCTCTCCACACTTCATCCATATATTGAAACGGTACGCTTTTGATATTCAGATCAAACCGAATCAATAACGCAACTATGCTTGCAGCAAACACTGCAAGCACGTCGTAGCACATCAGAAAAATCCGTCTGATCAGTAATTGTTTATCTTGAATGATTTTTTTCATAATTTCAATCTGTTATTTTTGATTCTTTCTCTGTTTTCTCGATTGTTTTTTCGTTGTTTTTTTCTTTGCTGAAGATTCTTCTACCATCTGCGCGGTAACTGTTTTCGTACTCTCTACCGCCTTTGGAATACTCTGTTTTACGACGGTCTCAGCTTCTGTAGAAACTGTTTCTTTTACAAAAAGCTGTTCTTTCTTTACCAGCATCTGGTTTACTGCCAGTCCCAGGCCAAGCATCCCCCAAAATACCGGAGCCGTACACACATTAGAATCGTTTGCGATACCTGCAATCATATATACCAATACTGCTGCAAATAATCCGAATCCAACCCAGCTGATACTCTCGTGCAGATCCACTCTGCGGTAAATGCGTATCGACTGTACCAGATACCAGAACAGAAATACCAGAAGTGCCAGGGTACCGATCAGTCCGGTTTCCACCCACTGCTGCAAATACCAGCAATGAGCTTTTACGTCATAGCTGTTTGCACCGTAAACATAGTTCTGGCTGATATAATCTTCCTGTGGCACTTCAAACATATAGGTATTTGCCCCACTCCCCATAAAAGCATGCTTTCCAAGAAGCGGAATCGTTTTATTCCAGATATGTCCTCGATTGCTCATTGCATCATCCAAAAATACATTTGAAACCTTCGGATTCTCAAACTTCACTAATTTTCCTGCTGGATTGAGATATTCATATCCGTCCGTATCATTTTTTGAGAAATCCCATTCGACACCATCTATGATCATCTTTATTCCTGCTGTATTATCGGTAAACATGATCGGCTGAATCTGTACATTTGCAAACCGTTCATCATTGAGAGCCAAAATATGATTTTCCTGATCTACCTCTGTTGTCTGAATCTCCTGACCATCTGCATCTTTGCATACCACGGTGATTACACCGTCGCTCCCCAGATCATAGAACACATACAGAGGATTGTTCCAGATATCAAGTTCCACATCATCTGTGTTTGTTTTGATATCGTTTAAAGAGAACTGATCTTTCATATGATAGGTTCCAACAACCGTCTTTTTAAGAGTTTGACCGATGCCTGTCGTATTTGCCAATACTCCTGCTGCAATCACTCCAATGACAACTACAACAATCCCGGCTGCAAATAATTTTTTCTTCCGGCTGAGCAAAACCAATGCGAGAATCACCGCTCCAATTGCCAGTGCAATAAATCCGGAAGAACTTCTGCTTCCAACCAGTGCTACAATGCAACAAATCTCTGTGACTGCGATTACAAGACGATGCCACATCTTTTTTGCCCCAATAAACAGGCAGATCAGCAGTGGAATTAACATACCAAAATAAAATGACAAAAAGTTTGGATTGTAAAGTGTCGTATACGCAGTCTTATCTGCGAAATTAAAGGAAATCTTATCTAACTGGTTCCACCAGCTTGTGTCCGTCATCAGATGTTTGCCCAGAGATGTCTTAAAATAATCCAATCCAAAGACCTGGAAAAATCCAATCAGAGTAACAATTGCGATTCCAATGCCGGACCAGCGCAGGATTACCTCTATCTGTTTTTCTTCCTGTACATAATTATAGACATAATAACACAGTATCATATAGACAAATACAACCCATACAGGCTCAAAAAGTTCATATGTACCATGTGCCACCCAGTATTTGTGACTGGAAAACAGGGCAGACATTGCAACAAACAATGCATACACCATCAGAAAATAAAAGGAATTTTCAAATTTAAACTCCTTTTTATTCAAATACCGGATCAGTAAAATTGCGAGCATTACAACTCCCACAAGGATGATCGCAATCATCTTCCATGCAAAAAAGAAATCCGTCTGTTTTGCGGCGCTCTCCGGATACCAGTCAAACTGTGCCAGATTTGTGTCATAAACAAAAGAATGCACAATTGCCGGAATGAATCCCATCATGATGATAATGGGAATCAGAATCTTATTTGCTTTTAATGTGTTTTTGTTTCCATTCGTACTCAAAATCATTTTCTCCTTAATGCTTCATTGCCTATCATCATACCCCATATTCCAATTTTTTTCAATAATTCCGACATGCAGATTTTATTTTTTCATTTTTAATAGGAAAAAACACTTTTTTGTTACTTGTGCGTTACTTAAAAAGTTTTCCAATAAATGTGTATGATTGACACGATAACATAAACTTTTACACAGGAAAGGAAGAAAAATGAGATTACCAAATGGATACGGCGGAGTTGTCAAACTCTCCGGCAACAGAAGAAGACCCTACGCGGCACGCATCACTACAGGCTGGCACATCAATGACATCACGGGAAAGCGCATCCAGCACTATCAGATTCTGGGCTACGCTCCTACCCGGTCGGAAGCTCTGCAGATTCTGGCACGCTACAACAATTACCCCATCGATGGCGAAACACTGAAATTGACTTTCCGGGAAATTTATCTCCGGTGGTCCGAGGAAAAATTTCCCACCATCTCCCACTCCAACATCAAAGGCTACCGGGCCGCTTTTGCCACCTGTGAAAGCATTGCCGATATTCCCTTTCACAATCTGCGGCTCAATGATTTGCAATCTGTGATCGATCACTGTGGGAAAAACTATCCAACATTAAAAAAAATCCGCGTACTTTTCAACCAGCTTTACGCATATGCCATGAAACACGAGATTGTAGCAAAGGATTACTCCTCCTATGTAAACATCTCAAAATACAAAGACCGGAATCCAAATAAAAATATCCGAAGCTGTTTTTCAGATTCCGAAATTGCCATGCTTTGGAAACACCAAAATGATCCCTATTGTCAAACTGTCCTGATGCTCATCTACAACGGTGTCCGTGTCTCTGAACTTCTGAATCTGAAAAAAGAAAATGTCCATCTGTCCGAACAATATTTTGATGTCGTAGACAGTAAAACAGAAAATGGAATCCGCAAGGTTCCGATTGCCGATAAAGTCCTCCCGTTCTATGAACGCTGGTTCCATGACTGCTCTAACTGCGAATATCTGGTTCATACGCTTGATAGTCAGCATTTTACCTATTATATGTACTATAACAATGTTTTCCAGCCTCTGATGTTTCGTCTTAAGATTGATCACACACCCCACTGCTGCCGTCACACCACAATTTCTCTGCTCGCCGAAGCCCATGTGGATCAGACTACGATCAAAAAAATTGTCGGTCATTCCGGTGCAATGTCATTGACCGAACGGGTTTACACACATCTGGATATCCCGGCATTGCTGGATGCAATCAATCGGATTTAGAAGATTCTTTTGTGTTTATTACGTGTTACTTACGGAAGCAACGGACTGTCAAATACTGCTTTCCAGCCCAGTATTTCCGGCATTTTTCAAAACAATACCAGCGGTATTTCTGGTTAAGGTAACTGCAAAGAAGAATGGCAAGAAAGTTTCTAAGACTCTTGCATCTAACATCACTGTAAAGAATTACAAGGTTCGTCTTGAAGATGCAACTGGTGCAACTGTTTCCGGAACAACAATCGCTGTTGTAGGAACACCTGTACAGTTCACAGCAAAGACAGCACCGGCAAAGGCTACAGTCACATATACTTCTAGTGATTCAGCAATTGCAACTGTAGATGCTACTGGCAAGGTAACACCTGTAAAGGCTGGCAAGGTTACAATCACAGCTGCGACAGATAAGGCTTCTACTACTGCTGAAGTTGAAGTTAAGAACTACGTTCTTAACAGTGTAACACAGTCAAAACTTAGAGAGCTTACTGTAACTGTTGCGGGAGATACAAAAGCTCTTAAGGCAACTGATTTTACAGTAGTAAATCCTAAGACAAATGTTAAGTATCCAGTATCAAAGATTGCTGTTGATTCCAAGGACGCAACAAAAGTTACTTTAACAATGTTTGCTGATCTTAGCGATGCAGCTGATTATGATGTAACACTGGATGGAATTACAAAGTCTTTCAAGGCTACTGACGGAAAGGTTACATCCATCTCTGTCAGTCCACTGACAATCCCATATGCAACAGAAAAGGAAATCACATTGGTTTCCAAAGATGCAACTGGTGTAATTGTGAAAGAACTTCCTTATGGAAAGGCTGATTCCTCTTATACATTTACCATTAACACAAATGGAAATGGTTACACAAGTGGAAGCAATCTTTATCTGAACAAAGCTGGTGATACTGCTACAGCAGAAATTGCTTACAAGTCTGGAAAATATGATAAAGATGGTAAGCCAGTGGATGACATTGCTGCACAGAAGGTGACAATTACTGCAGTAGATCAATCAGCAGTCAGCGAGTTCGCTGTAAAGATTGACAAAGCAGGTAAGTCATTTGACAAAGCAAAGGATACCAATAAGATCGCTGTTGAAGATACAACTTGTACAACGGCATACTTCAAGATTAAAGATGCTGATGGAAAAGAAGTTTCTGATTCCGTATATAATAAGTATACTGTAGAATCTTCTGACAAGAGTGTTCTTATGCTTCAAAATAACACCAATACCATTGACTTAGGAAATAGTAAATCTGTAGTTCTTAAGGGTGTTAAAGTTGGTACTGCTTATCTGTTATTTAAAGACAGAGATAACAAGATCGTTGGATCTGTAGCTATTGATGTTGTAGCTAAGAGAGAGGTTGCTTCCATCACATTAGATAAGAACTACCTTACAATCTCTAATACAGCAAATACAACAAGAACAGTTAAGGCAACTTTGAAGGATCAGTATGGTGATGATTGGAATTTAGCTAATGGTGGACGGATTGCCGTTACATATAAAGATTCTTCAAATGGAAAGACTCTTGCTACAGCTCCAAGTGCATCAGGTAAAGATATAACTGTTGATGCTACAGGATCTATTATTGGTTCTTATAATTATTATGTTCAGTATATTAACAAAGATGGAAAGAATACATTAAGTCAGGTACTTACCATTGTTGTAGCAAAACCTACTACTACAACACCTGATACATATCGAGTAAATCTTGATAAAACTGCTGTAGATACAACTGTTAAGGAAGGAAACCTTGACGGAGCAACAGGTGTTAGCATTACAGCAGACCTTATCGGTGTTGCTGGTGGAGTTGATGCAGTAAATGTAAATTCCGGAGTAACTTATACAGTAACAAAAGCTGATGGAACAGTTGTTTTTGGTTATAAAGGAAATGCTGCAAACCCAACTTCTGCTTCTACAGATGTAACAACAAACGCTGCTATTTCTGTTGATAGCAATGGAGTTAATGCAACTACTGTTGCTAATGTAACAGGAGAAAAGTTAAACATCAACGTTGTTTCTGGATTTTCTATCAAAGCAAAGAACCTTGGTGCTGGACATTATACTGTAATTGCAAGATATAATGGAAAGGTATATACATCTGACTTTGTAATTACTGACAAGCAGGGTAAAGCATCTGTTACATTTACACCTGAATTTGTTGCTTCAAATGTGCTGAAGTTTTCAGATGGTAATACTACAGTTAAGACTGCTCTTGTAAATGCTATTAAAGAAGTAAATTACAACGGAAGTAAACTTTCGGGTGTTGGTTTGAGCAATGCAATCAAAAAAGTTGAGGGAACAATCAATAGTACAGGTGGAGTAAATGATGATATTACAACTGCATCATTTACTGGTCAGCAGAATTTCACAGTTACAAAACTGGTTGTTGAAATTCTTGTTCCAGATACAAATGTTTATACAAATGTTGAAGTTGAGTTACCAACTACTGTAATTACTATCCAGTAATTTATAATATTTTCAACAATTTTACCCATTCTCTGCTAATGCAGGGAATGGGTTTTGGTGTTATATTATGTGATAAACAAAGAAGAAAATATATGAATCAAAATGAATTAAAAAAAATCAGAGATCTTGTGATACAGAATCAAACCTCTTTGAGTAATACACTTAAAGAATTAGGGAAAATCACAGAGGAAAATATTGAACTGTATAATGATGCTGATTTTGAGGAAATCCTTAAACATTTTAATCAATTGTACGTAGAATTAAAGCAGACATGTGATAAGATTGTTAATATCTATAAAGGAAAGTAATATAGAGGCTTGTATCGGCCAAATGCCGATAATTAATTTTGATTTTACCGTTCTAGAATATCAATGTGAATTTGGAGTACTGAAGTATATTTGGCATTTTTTATTGAAAAACCTCTGAGCGATTTCTCGTCCAGAGGTTTTTTAGTCATTGTTTAAGCCGGGAGCAATCACAATCAAATAATTTTGGTTTGATAAACTAGGTAAAAAGAGAGTCGCGTTGTGCGACTCTCTTTTAGGCTTTCATATCAAAAGAAACTGGTTTTATTTTATGCAATGTCAAATTTTTAGATGACCATATTTATAAAGAGATAGCTAAATATAAGCCTTTTCTTTCTTCTAATACACCTTCATTTATCATTTCTCTTATCTTCTTTTCTAATATGTTATGCTGATATCCAGTATAACATCCTATCAAAGACATACTAACCGGTCCATTTTTGAATAACATAATCATATATTTTTTTATCCATAAATACCTCTTTAAAATTAAGAAAAATCTCTCTATACAAATGCACAGAGAGATTTTCTTATAATATTCGGATCAAACGATCTTTTTACAATACTATTTAGCTGTAATAACACCAGGTACGGCAACTTCAACATTCATTGAGATGCCATCTGCTACTGTTACAGTAACTTCCAGTTTAGAAACATTGAAATCATGACCCTTAACAGCAGTATTCATTGTCTTAAACTCAGTACCATCGTTAAGTTTTCCTTCAACCTTAGAAATTTCTAATGGTTTAGCACCTTCTGGAGCATCTTTTGCATTACTATAAACATCATCTCCATAAGTTACAACTAAAGCAGCTTTTAAAGCAGCTTCAACAGTGTCTGTAGTAGGTTCAACAGAATTATACTTAACATCAGCAGATGCCTTAGTCTGAGTATCTGTTACTGTAAAGCTGGAAGTAATAGTTACGTCATTACCCTTTGCATCTTTGCATGTAGCAGTTACAGTATAAGTACCAGCTCCAAGATTCTTTGTAGCTACTCCGTTAGATACATCTACAAGTTTGATATTTAAATCAGAACCTGTAGTTTTATTATCACCATAGTAAGCATCAACTCCAAACGCTGCTCCTGTAACAACCTTTCCATTGTCATTACCAAAAACAACTGTTCCATCAGATTTCTTTACAGTATAAGTTACATTCTGTACTGCTTTCAAATCAACACCGTTTGAACGTCCCATTAACTGAGCGGTAATGATTTTGCTATCTTTATTATCATTATCAACTTTAACATCTACAGAAGATTTGTCAAGATCAAGGCGATATGAATCAACTGCAGAACCAGGTTTCTGAACATTAACAGTAAGAGTCTTAGCTACAATTTCCTTATTATCTTTTGTATAAGCAACCTTGTATACATAGGCTCCTGTTTTAGAAGCATCAAATGCTGAACCTGTAACAACAACTGCTTTTTTGCTTGCATCAAATGCTACAGCGGACTCATTCTTAACAGGACCACTTAAATAAGATACATGTACATTTGAGTAATTGTTTGCAGCTACCTCATCACCATACTGATCCTTTACCTTAACACTTACTGTCTTAGCAGCTACAGTATTTGATGTAGAAGCATCTACGCTATACTTATCTAACTCAAGAGTAGCAGCTTCTCTACCAGCAGTAACATCAATTGCTACAGAGTTTACAATTTTACCATCCTTATCTTTGAATAAGATATATGCTGTACCCTGCTTAACAGGAGTAAGACCAACGCTCTTGTTTGAGATAGTATTTCTTGCAAGCATTAAAACTGTCTTGTCTGAAGATTCTACAGTATAATCATACTTAGAAACCTCTGTTCCTGTTGCATCCTTGATCATAAAGTATGCATATTTGCCAGTTTCTCCGACAGCAATCTTATTAGTATCTTTTGCCTTATCAAACTTCTTGTTTGCGCCATCAATTCTTACTTTAAAATCATTGATAGCTGACTGATCTGCAGCAGTAATTGTAACCTTGTTTGGTCCAATGTTTCCTTCTGGCTTACCATTCTGATCATACTTACCTGTCTTGTATGTGATCTCAGCTGTAGCTGTATCGCCAACTTTGTTTAAGTATAACTTAGAACCGTTTGTATAACCGTTTCCGTTTGTATTGATTGTAAAATCATAGTTGGAATCGGCTTCGCCATACTTAAGTTCTTTTACAACAACACCATTAGCATCCTTAGATACTAACTTAACTTCTGTCTCAGTAGCATATGGGATTGTCAGTGGGCTAACAGAGATGGATGCAACCTTTCCGTCAGAAGCTACGAATGTCTTTGTAATTCCATCAAGAGTCACATCATATGTAGCAGCATCCTTTAACTCACTGAACAGTGTTAATGTAACCTTGGAAGCATCCTTAGAATCAACAGATACCTTAGATACTGGATAAACAACGTTTGTTGTCTCGTTCTTTACTGCGAAATCAGTAGGCTTAAGGTTCTTTGTGTTTCCAGCAACAGTAGCTGTAAGCTCTGTAAGCTTTGTCTGGGAAACTGTGCCTAATGCGTAGTTCTTAACTTCAACTTCAGCAGTAGTAGAAGCCTTATCTGTTGCAGCTGTGATTGTAACCTTGCCAGTCTTTACAGGTGTTACCTTGCCAGTAGTATCTACAGTTGCAATTGCTGAATCACTAGAAGTATATGTGACTGTAGCCTTTGCCGGTGCTGTTTTTGCTGTGAACTGTACAGGTGTTCCTACAACAGCGATTGTTGTTCCAGAAACAGTTGCACCAGTTGCATCTTCAAGACGAACCTTGTAATCCTTTACAGTGATGTTAGATGCAAGAGTCTTAGAAACTTTCTTGCCATTCTTCTTTGCAGTTACCTTAACCGGAAATACCGCTGGTATTGTTGAAAAAACAGGCTGAAAATACTGGACTTGCGGAAAAGATTTAACGAAAAAATATTGCGGCAAGTAACATATAATACACACATAAGTGGCAGGCAAGTAACAAAATAAGACATGCGAAACAAATTGTATTTTAGAAAGGAATCCGCTATACTATGGGTATGATTAAACGTGATAGCTGAAGGGGAGGCTTTTATGGAGCAGCGATTGAAATTACCGGTGGGTATTGATGATTTTGAAAAAATCCGCAGAAATGAATTTTATTATGTGGATAAGACAAAGCTGATTGAACAGCTTTTACAGAACTGGGGAGAAGTCAGCTTGTTCACACGCCCGCGCCGTTTCGGGAAAACACTGAACATGAGCATGCTGAAATGCTTTTTTGAGATCGGAACCGACCATGCCCTGTTTGACGGGCTTTATATTTCAGGCAACAAAGAACTGTGTGATACCTATATGGGGAAATATCCGGTTATTTTTCTTTCACTGAAAGGTGTTGAAGGGCTGACGTTTGAAGAAGCTAAAGAAAATCTGCAACAGTTAATCGGAAATGAAGCAGGACGTTTTCCTTTTTTGAAAGAAAGTCCTGAACTGTCAGACGAAGAAAAACAACAATATCTTGCACTGACCACTTTCAAAGAAGGACGATATGTATTTGCAGACAGTACACTTACATTCAGTTTGCAGTTTCTATCCAGGTTATTGCATAAACACTATGGTCACAAGACCGTGATACTGATTGATGAGTATGATGTACCACTGGATAAGGCATTTCAGAATGGTTACTATAGAGAAATGATTTCGCTGATCCGCGGACTTTTAGGCCAGGCATTAAAAACCAATACCTCCCTTCAGTTTGCAGTTTTAACTGGTTGTTTACGTATTTCAAAAGAAAGTATTTTTACTGGGCTTAACAACTTTGCTGTTAACTCAGTGGTAGATGTGGAACATGACGAGCAGTTTGGATTTACAGACACAGAAGTTCATCAAATTTTGGATGATTATAAGTTAACCCAGCATTTTTCTGAAATGAAAGAATGGTATGACGGTTATCGTTTTGGAAATGCTGACATTTACTGCCCGTGGGATGTGATTAATCACGTAAAAAAGTTACTCATCGATCCTCAGGCAGATCCACAGGCCTTTTGGATCAATACCAGCGGCAATGGATTGGTCAAGCGTTTTGTCGATAAAGCAGACAAGACAACACGCGATGAGATTGAACAATTGATTGCAGGAAATCCCATTGAAAAAAGAATCCGTCTGGAACTGACCTATGATGAGATAGATAACAGTATCGACAATCTCTGGAGTGTCCTGTTTACCACGGGATATCTGACACAGGTTGGAAAAGCGGTTGATGGTGTTTACCGGCTGGTTATTCCAAACAAAGAAGTGCGGGAAGTATTTGTATTCCAGATACAGGAATGGTTTCGTCAGACGATTGTGGAAGATACAAAACCAATGCAGGAACTGTGTCAGGCATTTTTAGATGGGGATGCGGAAAAAATCCAAAAACAGCTGACACAGATTCTTGGTCGGATGATCAGTATTTTAGATACCAAAGCTCGTGACAAACAAAAGGAAAACTTTTATCACGGCCTGTTGCTTGGTCTGTTGCGAAGTGAACGTGACTGGCTGATTCGCTCCAACGTAGAATCTGGAGACGGTTTCTGCGATATCCTGATTGAGCCGGAAGATCCGGATTCAGGAATAGTCATCGAATTGAAATATGCTGCGACATTCCGGGAACTGGACAGTGCCTGCGAAAAAGCAATGCAGCAGATCAGGGACCGCAGATATGACGAAGCCCTACGGAATGATGGCAGGGAAAATATTCTGGCATATGGCATAGCTTTTTGTAAAAAGCGCTGCAAAGTCGTTTGTGAAAAACTCTAAAGAAAGTGTCAAAAATAACCGTCCCCTATAAAGCAAAAAAAACGCTAACATAAACTTGATGTTGGCGTTTCTTTTATCATTCAATTTTACACTTCTACTGGGAGCTGATATCCAGCAGAAGACATTTCTTTTTCAAATTCTTCCACGGAAAGATTTAGTTTTTGAGCCCCTCGTGCAATTCCATAATCGCCTTCCTGTAAAGAGTGGTATGAAAGAGGTCTCCATAGGTTTGTTGTTCTGTTTATGGTT